>VFQO010000248.1_pt1 | contig 67505 bp, 63 predicted proteins | sample 3512331 | NCBI WGS metagenome assembly VFQO01 (sample SAMN10412371, study PRJNA504923) | tailings metagenome | isolation source: Replicate 3 from Balatoc abandoned mine | place: Philippines: Itogon, Benguet | collected 2017-08-28 | reverse complement strand
TGATGACTCCATTGTCTCAAATAACGGAGCCTCCTCAAAACCCGGGGCGGTTCAGGTTAACCGATTCGTCGCTCTTGAGGGACGATTAGGTCAGGGGCAGAGTAAAGGAAATCTAGGAGGAGCGGTTGTCGAAGTTGATCGCTATGTTGGACTGAATCTGGTTGGAACCTACCCACTTGGAGATGAAAATTTCAGGCTCTACGGTAGTCTGGGCTACAACGACATCGAGTTTACTGGTTCTGTTCCAGGATTTAGAGTGAGTGATTCGACGGATTCAGTAAATTACGGTCTCGGCATTTCGTACGTTGTTGGTCCGCTTGAATATCGAATCGGCTACGAGAATTTTTATGACAAAGACAGCATCAAGGCCGATGGATATACCATTACGGTGAACTACACCTTCTAATTAAAAGGGGGCGTTGGCCCCCTTGCCTTGATCGACGCAATTTAACCCTGATTCAAATTCATCGTCTTCACGATCCGTTCGCAGTAGCGTGCGATTTGATCGATTTCCAGATTCACGGGGCTACCCGTTTTCAGGTGTTTTAGGGTCGTCATTTGAACCGTGTGCGGAATCAGGTTGATGTGAATGTCGCATTCGCCTGAAACATGATCATCCACCTTGTTGACTGTCAAGCTGACACCATTCACGGTGACCGAACCTTTGTACGCAAAAAAAGGCGACAGGGTTTTCGGTGCACGAATTTGCAAGTGCCAGCTTTCACCCACCGGTGAAAAATCAACCACACTACCCAAACCATCGACATGGCCGCTGACCAAATGACCACCCACACGATCCGAAAGCCGCATGGCTTTTTCGAGATTCACTTCACCCGGCTGATTCAAGCCCACGGTCTTCGACAAACTTTCTTGAGACACGTCCACGTGAAAGGTTTGTTTTTCCATGGCCACCACGGTCATGCAGGCGCCCTGAATGGCGATGCTGTCGCCAAGCTTGACATCGGAAAAGTCGAGCGTTGGGGCATGCACGGCAAGGCGCACACCTGCATAGGCAGAGTCTTGAAGGGGTTCTACTGTCTTGATTTGACCGATTGATTCAATGATTCCAGTGAACATGGGTGCTACTACTCCTGATTATTTTGAACCCACGTGATTCGCAGGTCCTGTCCGATTTGTTCAAATGACTGAATGGCCCAGCTGACGTACGCGGGTAGGGTATCGAGTTCGGGCAGGCGAAACAGACCCTGACCCGGCCCCAAGAACCGTGGGGCAATGTACTGAACGATTTCATCCACCAGTCCGGCTTGCAGGAAAGAACCATTGAGCCCAAAGCCTGCTTCAAGGTGTAGTTCGTTGATGTTTCGCAGCGCAAGTTCCTGCAGCAAGCGTAGCAAGTCTGTTTTTACTTTTCCTGAATGCAAACCCGCCGCGACTGGAGCGACATTCAGGGCCTCAATGTTTGAAGCGTTAGGGTGTGTAATCAGCCAGCTTGGGGTTTCCGGTTCCGTGTGCGCGATCAAGACGCGCCCGGTTTGTAAGAGGCGAGCATCGGGTGAAATTTCCAACTTGCTATCTACGATCACTTTCAGTGGCTGGCGCTCAGTGTCAATTCCACGGACATTCAGCTGCGGGTTGTCCGCTTTAACCGTGCCAATACCACTGAGCACTGCACAGGCCTGAGCCCGCAAGTGATGGCCGTGCAGTCGTGCATCTTCGCCTGTAATCCACTGGCTAACGCCATTATTCAAGGCGCTAACACCGTCCGCACTGCTGGCCACTTTTAACCTCACCCAGGGACGCTTGCGTTCCATTCGACTAAAAAACCCCCGGTTAATCCACCGCGCCTGCTCAACAAGTACACCGTGCGAAGTTTCAATGCCGGCTGCTTGCAAAATGGCCATGCCTTTGCCGGCCACCAATGGATTGGGGTCGAGCACCGCAGCCACCACCCGACGAACACCAGTGGCCACCAGTGCGTCTGCGCAGGGGCCGGTGCGGCCATAGTGGGCACAGGGCTCCAGAGTGACATACGCGGTGCTGCCCGCTAGGGAAACGCCTCGCGCTTTCGCGTCGGCAATCGCCTGGACTTCTGCATGACCTTCGCCGGCTTTGGCATGAAAGCCCTCGGCTATAGCGAACCCGTCGCGCACAAACACACAGCCGACCCTCGGATTCGGCGAGGTGCTGTACTGACCTTTCCAGGCCAGTGCCAGCGCATGCTGCATCCAGTGTTCGTCGGTTGGGATGATTGTGGCCATGCCTTAGTTACTTTCAAGCACCTTTTTTGGCAGGGGTGCGGACTTTGGGTTTGCTGGAATTTGAGTTGCCCTCTGCAGGTGCAGTAAGTTGTGCAATTTCCTCTGAGAAGCTTTGTAGATCTTCAAAGCTTTTGTAGACCGAAGCAAAGCGAATATAGGCCACCGTATCGAGTTGCTTGAGTTGCTGCATCACCAACTCGCCCAAAAACTTGGTGTCCACCTCCCGAGCCGCACTGACCAGTAGTTTTTCTTCAATACTGGAGATGGCGTCATCGATCGCTTCGGCGCGGACAGGGCGTTTACGCAATGCGAGCATCAAGCTGCCACGAAGTTTGTCTCGGGAAAATTCGACGCGTGAACCGTCTTTTTTTACGATGGCGGGCAGAAACAGTTCAGCCCGTTCGTAGGTGGTGAAACGTTTGCCGCAGCCACTACATTGGCGGCGGCGGCGAATCGCGTCGCCTTCTTCAGACGTACGCGAGTCGACTACCTGGGTGTCGGCGTTGCCACAAAATGGGCATTTCATAACGCCGTGGCCCCTTGCTTACTTGTAAACAGGGAACTGGCTGGTCAATTCCTTGACCTTGGCACGGACTGTGGCCAATGTGGCCTCGTCTTCGGGGTTTTCAAGCACGTCAGCGATCAGGTGGCCCACAGCACGCGCTTGCTCTTCCTTGAAGCCTCGAGTGGTCATCGCCGGGCTACCCAAACGAATACCGCTGGTTACAAACGGCTTTTCAGGGTCATTTGGAATCGCATTCTTGTTCACAGTGATGTGTGCATGGCCCAGGGCCGCTTCAGCCGCTTTGCCGGTAATGCCTTTCGCACGCAGGTCAACCAGCATCACATGGCTTTCGGTTCGACCAGACACAATGCGCAAGCCACGCTCAACAAGGGTTTCAGCCAGTGCCTTGGCATTCAGCACCACTTGTTGCTGGTACTCCTTGAATGACGGTTGCAGTGCTTCATGGAAAGCCACGGCTTTGGCGGCAATCACGTGCATCAAAGGGCCACCCTGAATACCAGGGAAAATTGCACTGTTGATTTTCTTGGCAATTTCTTCTTTCATCAAAATGATGCCGCCACGTGGGCCACGCAGTGATTTATGTGTGGTTGATGTACACACATCCGCATGTGGGACGGGGTTGGGGTACACGCCTGCTGCAATCAGGCCGGCGTAGTGGGCCATGTCCACCATGAAGTAGGCACCTACTTCCTTGGCAATTTTTGCGAAACGCTCAAAGTCGATACGCAGCGCGTAAGCGGATGCACCAGCAATAATGATTTTGGGTTTGTGTTCTCTGGCCAAAGCTTCAACCTGGTCGTAGTCAATGGCTTCTTCCTTGTTCAAGCCATAGGAAACCACGTTGAACCACTTGCCTGACATGTTCAGCGGCATGCCGTGGGTGAGGTGACCACCTTCAGCCAATGACAGGCCCATGATGGTATCCCCGGGTTGCAGCAAGGCGAAAAACACGGCCTGGTTGGCCTGCGAGCCCGAATTGGGCTGTACGTTGGCGGCTTCGGCGCCGAACAGCTTTTTGAGGCGATCAATGGCCAGGTCTTCAACCACATCCACATACTCGCATCCGCCGTAATAGCGCTTGCCTGGGTAGCCTTCGGCATATTTGTTGGTGAGCTGTGAACCCTGAGCTTCCATCACGGCTGGGCTGGCGTAGTTTTCAGACGCGATCAGCTCAATGTGGTCTTCCTGACGAGTGGTTTCCTGCTGAATGGCGGTCCACAATTCAGGGTCGGTTTGGGCGATGCCCTTTTGGCGGTCAAACATAACGATTTCCGAAGACGAGAGGGTTCAAGACAAGCCCATTATTCTAAATGATTTCAAGCGATTCGACCATCGACTTCGTCCATGTTTTGGCCCGGCTGGTCGTTGTTTAAGTGCCCGAGCCATGCCCACAAGCGAACCCGTTTTTCGCCTTTGGTATCAATCTCCACCACATTCAGCGCACAGTTGGGCAGTTGCCATTCCCGCGGCTTTTCCAAGGGCTCGCCCACGCAATGCCGATAGATACAATCGAGTACACCGCCATGGGCCACCAGCAAAGTGGTTTTGCCCAGGTTGGTAGCGCTGATTTGTTCGAAAGTGGACACGACCCGGTTGTAAAACTGGGCCAGACTCTCCCCGTTGCTCAAAGGTGCATCAGCCACGCGGTTCTTCAGGCCCGCAAATTCTTCAGGGCTTTTTGCCTGCATTTCATCGCCAGTGAGACCTGACAAGTGACCATAATCACGTTCCCGAAGGCCTGTATGCAATTCAATACCGGAGATTTTCTCATCGTGGATGGTATTCGCAGTGACCCGCGCGCGGCTAAGGTCGCTGCTGACGCATCGATGGTAGATCAACAGTCCCTGTGTTCGAAGCAAGTCAAAGTAATTCCGAAGCAATTGAGCTTGCAACACACCGTGCGCATTCAGGGCGATGTCGGTGTGACCCTGAAACCGCTTCTCCTTGTTCCAGTCGGTTTCACCATGGCGCACCAGGATGAAGCGCGACCCTGCCGGTTTTTTGCTGACAATTGCACCAAAATCAAGAGCTTGGCTGTTCAATTCAGGTGCACCTTGGCAAAGCGGCGTTTGCCTACTTGAATGACATAACTGCCCTTGCCAAGGCGTGTGGCCTTGTCCGACATCTTCTCCCCGTCAATTTTCACCCCGCCTTGCTGAATGTTGCGGTTGGCGTCGCTGCTGCTTTCGCAGAGGTTTGCAGCTTTCAGAATCCAGGCCAAACCGGCGTCTGAATCGCCTTCAGGCAAATTCAGGCTCACTTCGGGCATGTCCTCGGGCAACGCGCCTTGCTTGAAACGTGCTTCGAATTCAGCCAGTGCATCGATTGCGTCCTGAGCGCTGTGGAAGCGCGCAACCAACTCTTGGGCCAGTGCAACCTTGGCGTTGCGCGGGTTCTCTCCTTTGGCGCAGGCCTGTTTCAGGTTTTCAATCTCAGCAAGGGATTTGAAGCTGAGCAGGGTATACCAGTTCCACATCAGTTCATCCGAAATGGACATCACCTTGCCGAACATATTGGAAGGTGTTTCGGTCACGCCGATGTAGTTGTTCTTGGACTTCGACATTTTGTCGACACCATCGGTGCCCACCAACAGTGGCATGGTCAAGATGCACTGCGCACTCTGGCCGTTTTGCTTTTGCAACTCCCGGCCCATTAGCAGGTTGAATTTCTGGTCAGTACCACCCAACTCCAAATCGCTTTCCAATGCCACCGAATCGTAGCCCTGTAACAGTGGGTATAAAAACTCATGAACAGCGATGGGTGTGCCTGATTGATATCGTTTGGTGAAATCGTCCCTTTCAAGCATGCGCGCCACGGTGTAGCTGCTGGCCAGGCGGATCATGCCGTCTGCACCCAGTGGCATCAGCCATTTGCTGTTGAACTCAATTGCAGTGCGTTGTGGATCCAGAATTTTAACGGCCTGCTCATGATAGGTTTTTGCGTTTTCCTGCACCTGCTCCTTGGTCAATGGTGGACGGGTGCTGTTGCGACCCGAAGGATCGCCGATCATCGACGTGAAGTCACCAATCAAAAAAATGACTTGATGGCCCAGATCTTGCAACTGACGAAGCTTGTTGAGCACCACTGTGTGACCCAAATGAATGTCGGGTGCCGTGGGGTCCAAACCCAATTTGATGCGCAGGGGTTTGCCTGTTTTCTCGCTGTGAACTAATTTTTGAATCCATTCGGTCTCAATCAACAGTTCTTCGCAGCCACGCTTGGTCACTTCTAGGGCGTGCCGGACGGAATCAGATAAATTCTCAGTAATTTCCGTAATTTTGGGGGGCCTTCTATCAGGTGACTGGTTCATTTGGCAATCCTTTGTTACACTCTGGCAAACTTCAGTGTTGTATTTTTGAAAATAAAGCTGATTGTGGGCGATCGGCGCGTGAAATTTCACACCTTTAAAACTAAAACATGATGCTTCAGAATTTATTAGAGCGAGCAATCGCCGCGTGGGGACAGGGCTTTTCTCTTACCAAGCGCTTTATTCAGTCGGGGTGGCAATATGCCGACTCCGCGCTTCCCCAATCTCACAATCATAGAAAGTGGGTCATTGTAGGGTTTTTTTCATTCCCTGTTCTTGGTGCAGTGGTTGCAATCGCCGGCTCTGTTCAAAATTCCCCTGTGGATTCCGCTCTGATCAATTCTGATGTGGTGGTTGAGGCGGTTGAACTCAATCTGGCTGATCAGGGTGTGTACACCTTTGACCCTCTGGTTGCAGAGGAACGGATTCGACGGGGTGACACCTTGGTGGGCCTGTTGGAGAGAATGGGTGTCAACACCGCAGGTTTGGCTACATTTCTGGGACAGGACAAAACAGCACGTAATTTGGTGAATCTGAGAGCCGGCCGTGTATTGACAGTTCAACAAACTGCGGATGGCGATTTACAGTGGCTCCGTTACAAAAGCGGCATTGATGAAGACAGCCAGGAGTCGATCCTGATTCAAAAAATCAATGGTCAGTTCGTCGCAAAGCTTGAATCCGTAAATTTTGAGAAACAAATTGTATTCCGCTCCGGACGGATTGAATCCTCTCTATTCGCAGCCGCGGACAAGGCGGGAATGCCTGACTCTGTTGCGATTCAGCTTACGGAAATTTTTGGATCAGACATCGACTTTCACCGTGAATTGCAAAAAGGCGATGAGTTCAAAGTGGTGTACGAGGACCTCACACTCGAAGGTCGCTCTGCCCGTTCTGGACGTGTATTGGCTGTAGAGTTTGTCAACAACAACAAACCTCACAAAGCCTACTGGTTTGCGCCAAGCGGCAACCGGAACGCCGGTTACTACAACGAAGACGGTCGCAGTCTGAAAAAGTCTTTTCTGCGGTCTCCATTGGCTTTCTCCCGAATCTCTTCTGGTTTCACCCCGCGTCGTTTTCACCCAATTCAGCAGCGTTGGAAGGCCCACAATGGCGTGGATTATGCGGCGCCAACCGGCACGCCAATCATGGCTACGGCCAGCGGCACCGTGAAGTTTTCGGGCTGGCAAAACGGTTACGGCAATTTCGTGGAAATTCAACACCACAGCGGCTACAGTACTGCCTATGCGCATCTTTCCCGTTTTGCAAAAGGCGTTAAGGTGGGTCAAAAGGTGGAGCAGGGTGACGTGATCGGCTACGTAGGGGCCACAGGCTGGGCAACCGGACCACACCTGCATTATGAATTCCGGGTCAACCGGGTTCCCAAAAACCCCTTGAGCATCACTGTTGCTCAAGCCGAGCCGCTGGATCGTAATTCTTTCAGTGAATTCAAGCGAGTTCAAATGGCGCTGGATCGCAGGATGGAATTGGCCACCGCTCAACGTTTGGCTCGTGCCCAGTAATCATGATCGCTTTGGGCGCCATGTCTGGCACCAGCACAGATGGTGTTGATGTTGCGGCGGTCCAAATAGACTCAAAAACTCAGGAAATGCGATTTCTCGGCGCGACCAGTGCCGAGTTTCCGCAAGATTTGAGGGACACCCTTTTACTGCTGCAACACATCCCACCTTGTTTTCCGACCGAATCTGACCCAATCGCAATTTTCCTCCAGACTCGAAAAGAGTTGACCGAGCTGTATGCCAACACGACCAATGAGCTGCTGTTGTTGTTGGGACTGGAGCCTGGTGATGTTCGGGTATTGGGGGCGCATGGTCAAACCCTTCGGCATCGCCCCGATCTTGGATACACTTATCAGATGCTCGATGGCGCCCTGCTGGCCAGTAGAACAGGTATTGATGTGGTCAATGACCTGCGCTCAAAAGATGTTGCGCTGGGCGGGCAAGGTGCACCGCTCGTTCCTGCGTTTCACCAAGCCTGGCTCAATGGCAAAGGCATTTACGACCGAACTGCTGTGTTAAACCTTGGTGGATTCTCCAACCTCACTGTGCTTAACGGTCAGGGGCACGCGCTCACCGGCGGTGATTGTGGCCCAGCCAACTGTCTGATGGACCTATGGGCTCAGCGTGCGTTTGAATTACCGATGGACAACGACGGCGAGATTGCCGCCATGGGAAGTCCTGACAGCGCCTTGCTCGAGAAATTGTGGACACATTCTTTTTTTCATCAGGCCTGGCCAAAAAGCACGGGTAGGGATGATTTTAGTGCACGCTGGTTTGACGGTTGTATTTCGGATTCGACTGATCTCGCGTCCGAGGACATCATGGCGACCCTGCTGAGCTTGGCTGTGAGGGCTGTAAAATCTTGTTTGCCCGTGTTGGTTGAGCAAGTGTACGTATGCGGCGGGGGTGCGAAAAACAGCACTTTGATCAATCAATTGCGCTGTGAGTGCGCCCCAGCTGACTTTTTCCCGATTGAAAATTTGGGCTTGCCCGCCCAGGCCGTTGAGGCAGCTGCTTTTGCCTGGCTCGGAGCGCAGTATGTATTGTCTTCGGTGGGTAACTGCCCCTCGGTGACCGGTGCGAGCCGCCCCGCCATTCTGGGTGCCTTACACACGGCGTTGTAGCCTGACCACTCAGTGGGAATTAGCTGGTCAGTAGTGAGTTGCTGCCCTGGGTCTTGGTATTATTCCCCGCATTTTCTGTTGGCCCATTGAATGCATTCTGGTTTTTTTCGCGGGCTGGAAACAACTCGCAAATTACACCCAAGCTGACATCGGTATGGCCTGGAATCACTGGAATTCGAATCATTTCACGTGCGAATTCAACTTGCGGATTGTTTTCCAAACTTGCGTTGTAAATCAAAATACAGCAGGGTTCATAGTCGAGCAAAGAGCCTAATAGCTTAAGCTGCTCGACCGCGTGTGTTTTTTGAGCAGGGTCGCCCGCATAAAGAATGTACACAGGTGACATTCCCTTGCGCAGCGCGCTTAGGTAGGCGCGATACGCACCGTTCAGGCTGAATTCGACTTTGTCAAATCCCTGCATCGGGAGTCGCCGCTGAATTTCCAGCAGTTGATCGTGGTTCATGGCCATGACCTGTGCTTCAAACACAGCTTGGGTTTCGAAAGTGGGGAGCTTATTGCGGTGACTCACTTCGGCTTCCTCCGGCAATATCACTTCAAAAACTGAGCCAGCCAATTTGCCGTTGTAGTAGCGGTTGCGGCATTCTGTTTTTGCGAGAATCTGTTCGCTCAGGTCACGAACGATGCTGGAGCCATGTCCCCAACCTTTGTTGTGGGCGGCTACTTTGTTGTTCTCAACACCCGAGCCAGTATCTACGATTTGAACACATACCCGTTCTTTTCGCCTCCGCAGACCCACCACTACGCCCCCTTTGTTGGTGTATTTGATCGCATTGTCCAGGCCGTTCCGGATGATCTTGGCCAATGCCTCTTTGTTGCTCATGACTGTCACTTCGCTTGGGACGTAGCGAATTTGAAGATCTTTGACATTGGCCAGCATCCTGTACTCCTCAATCAACGGGCCCAGAATATCGTGAACTCTCACCGGGGTCATCGGGGCGGCGTTGTCGTCTTGTGGATACCGGATTGCATTGCCCAATTGATCAAAGAAATCTTCCAACATGTTCTTCAGCGCTTTTTGGGCAGTTTGAATGTGTTGGTATCTAGCAGTGACTTCCGGGTCTTTGGAAATTGCCTTGCCTACACTGGCCAATATGCCCAAGGTACTTAAGGGTTGACGCAAATCATGTCGGAAATCTTTTAACACTCGACGTCCCCGGAAGGCCAGTTTCATGATGTCCTGGTCAATTTTGGTGTGTTCATCGAGGCCTTTTTTCGTACGTGTTCTGGAAAAATCCTGAAACACCATGTGAAAAACACAAGTACCGAGCAAGATATAAAACAGAACTTCTGTGATCTTGAAGTCGATAATCAAGGCAAGATCTGGCGAGGTAGACGCGTGAAACAGGCCGTTCACGAGGCAATAAAGAAGACTGAAATAAACTGCTTTGATCAGGTTGATCTTGGGCAAGTTGCTGTAGGTTTTGGTGATCGCCAACAGGCAAAGGGCTTGAATGCAAATAAAGGCGACATATACCAAACCGGATGTCGTGAACATATTGGCGATTGCGGTAACGCTGCCAATCAAGAATGGAACCAGGGCAGAGCGTTTGGCTGCAACCACACCTCTTTTGCGACCCAAAAAAGCGCTTCCGAAGAACAGAAACGAGGCGGTTTGCAGTGCTGCATGAACCGGGGTGCCGTGATGAAGTTCTTGCCGTGTGTCGTAACCGAGTATCACGAAACCCAGCAGCACCACACCTATCACAGCGGCTGCGTTCTGCCGCTGATTGGGAAGGTGGTTTGCAAAAAACGGGTATAAGGCAATGCCCAACAGTACTGCTAGCCCTGATAGTGAACTGTCTGTCATTTTATAGTTATATTGATGGCCAGCTTTTTCGCTGGCTTTGGGTTTCTATGCCATGGCGGATGCGTTAAGTCGCGGAATTTTGCGATAAAGACTGACGGCCTGGGTTCTGTTTTTCACATTCATGCGCGTGAAGATTTCGCGCAGGTGCGTTTTTATTGTTTCTGGTGACAAGTCAAGCTTGCGGGCAATTTCCTTGTTGGAAAGACCCGAGGCCAGAAAATGCATCACCTGCTGTTGCTTGTGGGTCAACTGAATACCGTTGTTTTGGCCAAGACGCCCTGTGATGTGTTCCCCGTTGGTTTGGCGATTTGACAAGGCATTGGGGCGCCACTGAACCTGAACTCCAGCACGGGTGAGTGCCTCCAGCAATACGGCAGACGTTTGCTCAAATCCCTCTGATTTGGATAGAGTCCACGATGGAGCGTGCTGGTTGGGAACCACGGAGTGAAGAAGTGTGTCGTCTCCACTCATGATCAAAGTCGGCAGGTTGGCGCTCATGGCTGCCAATGTGTCGATCACATCCTGCCCCTGACAGTCTGGCAAACGCAGATCGGTGATCACGAGCGCTGGGGAATTTTTACTGAATAATTCTTTGGCGTGGGCAATACTGGCCGCGCAGAGTATGTCTGCATTGGTCGCCACGAACTCAACGAGGTCTTTGATGCCTGTTGCGAAAAGTGGGTGATCCTCAATAACCAGAATTTGGTTTGATGGCATGTGTGTCTCCTCCCGAGGAAAAGCTAGTTGAAAAGGTATCACTAGATGTGAGCATATGAACATCTTTCTTGGATTAACACTTTTTTCCAACCCTCTTTAGGGTGAGTTAATCTTCTTGGGTTCTGGCAGTCAATACGCAAAACCCGTAATTACAGTAATAATTCTTGAGCCTGTATTGGTTCTGTTGGTTCTTTTCATCGGGTTCGGGTCCTATTTCACGGGCTTGCAGGCTGTTAAGCTGTGAACAGGCTGCTTTTCATTACAATAATGGGGTAGGTCAGGAAGTTGACTAATCCAGACTAGGCTCGAGCAAAAACCATGAGAACAAGATTAAGCGCCGCAACCAGGCCAGTGGACGAAACGCAGGCCAGAGTGCGACGCAAAGAACAAACACGCCAGAATTTGATGCAAGCTGCACTTACCTTGGTGGGTAATGGCAGCAGCTTCACTGCGTTGGGCATTCGGGAGATTACTCGAGAGGCTGGTGTGGTGCCGACTGCCTTTTATCGCCATTTCAAAAACACTGATGAACTGGGCCTCGCTCTGGTCGAAGACGGCGGCATCACTCTGCGCAGGTTATTACGAGAAGCCCGTCAGGCCAGTTTGCCGGGCGAAGACATGATTCGGCACTCGGTGAGCGTTTTCGTCACTTACCTGAAGCAACACCATCTGGAGTGGCGGTTTATTAGTTCGGAGCGGTCGGGCGGTTCACAGTCCCTGCGAAATGCGATACGAAATGAGATTGCACACTTCACCAATGAAATGGCCAGCGATCTGCGGCTGTTAAACATATTTCCCGGATTGTCTACACACACCTTGACCTTGATTTGCAGTCTGGTCGTTACGTTGATGATGAACTCGGCCACTGATTTTCTGGACGTCAGACCAGATCAGCCTCAGATCGAAAAAGAAATGCTCGACAATTTCGTGAAACAGATTGTAATGGTGTTTCTTGGCGCGGCACATTGGGAGGAAGAGCCTAAACAGTCGCTGCTCAGCGGGCTCTCTAAACCGAAATGACCAAGCCGATTGTTTATGTCGATCTGGATGGAACGTTGAGCCCATCGGATGTGCTGCTCGAGAGTTGCTTGTTGCTGCTGAAGCAGAACATCTTCTATGTGTTCCCCATGTTGTTGTGGGCAATCCGAGGTGCATGGGTATTTAAAACGGAGGTGGCCAAGCGAATAGATCCAGTGCTGGATCACCTGCCAATGGATCCTTTGGTGCTTGAGCGACTGAATCAATTGAAAGCAGCTGGTCATGAGTTGGTGCTGGCCAGTGCATCGATGCGTCGTGATGTGCTCAAGATTGCCGCCCGTTTGGGTCTTTTTGCCCGGGTCATTGCCAGCGAGCACAACAATTTGAAGGGTCAACAGAAACTGGCAGCCATTCAGGCAGATAGCCAAGGGCAACCCTTTGTGTATTTTGGTGATGCTTCAGTCGACATTCCAATCTGGAAACATGCCGCTTTGGCATTTGGTGTGAACACCTCGTCTGGTACCCGACGCAAGGCAGCCTTAGCGGGCATTGAGTTAAACAGGCTTGACACTCGCAGTGCTGGCCTCAAGGTTTGGTTTAAAGCGATGCGCTTGCAGCAGTGGGCCAAGAACGGTTTGCTGTTCTTGCCCTTGATTGCCGCGCATGAAACCGATTTCGCGCTCTGGGTCAAAATGATCTGGGGCTTTATGGCATTCGGTTTTTTGGCGTCCTCGACGTACATCTGGAACGACCTGATGGACCTCAATGCGGATCGGCAACACCCTCGAAAGCGCAATCGGCCCCTGGCCAGCGGTTCCCTCGGCATTGGCAAGGCGCTCTTGTTCATGAAGTGTCTGGGTATTGCGGGCTTTGGGGTGGCGTGGGTTGGGGTGGGTTGGCAGTTCAGCTTGGTTCTGATGGTGTACACCCTGGTTACTTTGCTGTACACCTTTGTATTCAAGCGCACCGCCTTTGTAGACGTGCTGTTGCTGGCCATGCTTTACACGGTGCGTGTGATTGCTGGTGGCGTGGGCACTGGCATTGAGCTTTCCAGCTGGTTGTTGGCCATTTCACTCTTTGTATTTTTAAGTTTGGCTTTGGTCAAGCGTTGTGCCGAACTGGAGTTCTTGCAGCTTGAGGGTAGTCAGCCGCAGGGACGTGGTTACCGAATGAGCGATCTAAGTTATTTGGTGTCTATGGGCATCTCAAGCGGCTTTGTGGCTGTGTTGGTATTGGCCTTGTATGTAGACAGCCAGAATGGCTCGATGCTGTATGCAACTCCTGAGTTTTTGTGGGGAATTTGCCCCTTGTTTTTGTACTGGTTGATGAGAATCTGGATCATGACTTCCCGCAAGGAGATGATCGATGACCCGGTGCATTTTGCTATTCACGATCGCATTAGTTGGGGGTTTGTTGCCTCGGTAGGTGTGCTCGTATACCTGGCTTCCTGAGATCCAAATACCCATGTCTAGTCACTTTTCTTCGTCAAGGTCGCAAGGACCCGAGTTGACTTTAAGAACTGCAAAAAGCGTATTCGGGTGGACGGTTGTTATCACCGCCATCATTAAACTCTGGCTGGCTTGGTTTTTTCCCATGACTGGCGACGAGGCTTTTTTCCATTTGTGGTCGACTGATTTGAATTGGGGCTACTACGATCACCCACCCATGGTGGGTTGGTGGTTGTGGGTGCTGAGCCATGCGGGTAACGAACCCATTGTGATTCGCAGCTTGACCTTGTTGTTGACCACTGTCATCGCCTGGGGTGTAGTGCTGTTGGCCCGTGACTTGTTGCCATCTGAACAAGAAGCCCGAGCCTGGTTGGCTGGTGCTGTTTATCTGTCGATGCCGGTGTCCTGGTTTGCGGTGTTTGTGACCACCGATACGCCTCTGATATTTTTCATGGGATTGGCCATTTACACCTATGTGAAAGCAATACGCGCTGAGTCTGGCAGTGCGATGTTTCTCGCTGGTTGCTTTTTGGGACTGGCATTTCTATCCAAATATTTTGCTGTTTTACTGGGTTTTGCATTTGGATTTCATTTGCTGTTTCAGCGTCAGCGTTTCAAGTATCTGTTTTTGTTGTTGGCGGGTGTATTGCCGTTTGCCGGTGTAAATATCGCCTACAACCTCCACAACTGCTGGAACAACATCATGTTCAACCTCGTGAATCGGCATGAGGATGCCCAATTGGGTTGGGCCACATTGCTTACTTATTTGGGCATGATGATTTACCTGATTACCCCATGGGCACTGTGGAGCTTGCTCAAAGGCAGCCGCGTTTGGTTGCGTCAAAGCGCGCTTGCGTTTGCATTGCTGGTGCCATTGGCTTTGTTCCTTTTAATATCGCTCGAAAAGACCGTCGGCTTGCATTGGGTGCTTGGCTTTTTACCCATTGCATTCGTGCTGTTGGCTTTGTGCACCCATGGTGTTTGGATGAGGCGTTACATCGGCTTCAATGCAGTGCTGTCTGTTCCACACTTGGTGTTGTTTGGCCTTTTGATGCATGCAGACGTGTCGGTGTGGCCCAAAAAAGATTTTCAGGAGGACGTGTTGTTCCACCGACATATGCCTGCCATTCTGGATGAATTGGACCGAGGCATGCCGGCCAATGGGGTGTTGGCCACAATCGCCTACTCGCCCGCGGCCTTGATGACATACCACTACGGCAAGGTAGTGCCAGTGTTTGGTCCAGGAAAATATCATGCGCGCAATGACGACACCTTTGTTGATTGGCGGGACATGGATGGAAAACCCATTCGGATCGTAGCCAAAGCCAAGCCGATTGATCCAGCGCTTTATCAGGATTACCTAAGCAACGTTTCGGTGAAAACTCGAACCATCGCGGGTGTGCCTTTCACGATTGTGGATGGAAGCAACTTCAATTACCAACGATTCAGGGACGTGGTGTTACGTGAAGCGGTAGACAAGTACTATCAAATTCCATCGGTTTTGCCCGTATTGGACTGTCCGTTTGCGCGCAAATATGGATTTGAAAAAGAATGTCGCCTGCAGCCGCAGGCGACTGGCAACTAACTGCCGTTCTCAGAAATTTTTTGCCAGGTCAGTTCACCTTTGAGCAAACTTTGCTGTTCACCTTCCTTCAATTTGACAGGAATAACCCAGTGGCCGATTTCAGAGATTTTTGCAGGCTTTTTATCCAGTCTTGGATCTGCATAGGTCACCGTTCCGGTTTCGGATACCTTGACCCAGGGGGCCTGTTCTGTTCCGGAGGTGTGAAACAGGTCCACTTGGTTAGCCCATGCATGCATGCTGTTTAGCCAGACTCCGTCTTTTCGAAGTTCGATGAACGGTACACCTTGATCGTCCAGCACTTGAAACTCACCTTGGGCTGTACCCATGCGGCTGAGCATCAAGTTGTTGCCACTCAAGCCGGGCACCATGGCGTTCAGGCCGGTGAAGTCGGCCTCGTTAATCAGTGTCGGGCGCCAGTAACCAGTCATGGGCTCAGGCTCAATGCGCTCGATTCGAACATTGACCGGCTTGCCGTTGGCAACCATGGCCAGATTAAAGTGAGCAATTTCTTCATTCATCAGTCGCGGGTCATACCAGCCATAGCCAGGCTGTTTGTCCAGTAAAACCCAATTCGGTTTCAACTTTGGGTTGTTTTTGAGGCGGTCAGGAATGGGGCCACCACCGGGTTGCCGGGAGCGGTGCCAGCCGGTCGCGTTCAGGTCGGCGTATAGTTTGTCATTTTTGAATCTTAGAAAGGCACGTTTGTCCTCGCCCAAAATTTCGACTTGTTGTTGGCCATCTGTGGCCAAGGCAAACTGAAATGCATTGCTTTTTACAACTTGCAGTGAGACACCCTTGGGTAGCTTCGTTTTTGGACTGACGGTTGGAATACCTCCCTCGGTACCGTGTTCAGCATGTGCGAAAGCGATGGTAGGGGTAATCAGGGGGCTCGAGATAAGTAGGGTAGAAAAAGAAAACGCCAGGCAGGCGCCCAGCGTTTTCTTCACCCAGTTCGTTTTAACGACGGGCATTGGCAGTCATCACTCCTTGTCCGTTGCCATGCTTCAACATGAAGCTGACAGATTTGGAAGGCAGCAGTGAACCGTCCGCTTGCTTGGTGCGCACAAAGGTCATATAAGCACCTTGTGGAACCACTGCGGCTTGATCTGGAATGGTGAAGCGTACGCTTTGCCCAGTCACAGTCAGCTGGTTTTTGGGAATGACTACAGTCCGCTGATCGGCGTCAGTCAAGTGCGTGGTCACGGTGTGGCGTACCAGGGTGACTGAGTCAATCTTGCTCATGTCGGTGCTCGGTGCCATTTCCAGTGTCACTTGTTGACCTTTGCGGAATTCGCGCAGCATGGTTTTTCCATTGCCAGCGGGTGTCGAGTTACCACCTGCGAAGCCGATCAAATTGGGGCGGTTCGGATTGTTCACATACGGAGGTGTGTAAATCTCGAATGAGGGATCACGACCATCGTTGGGCGACAAACCAAAGGCTGCCAAATTGATGTTCTTCAGGTACAAGGTAGAAATTGGAGCATGGCCACCCACTAACACGCGACCGTCTTGCATTAGCAGGGCGGTGTTGTGATAGGTGCGGGGTTTGTTGGCCACAGCCATTTGAGTCCACTTTTTGGTCACTGGGTCAAAGCGCTCTGCCGTTTTGCGTGGGAACTCCACGCCGGGGGCTGCAACGCCATCGCGGTCGCCACCGCTGAACACCATCACTGAGTCATCGGGCATAAGCACGCCTGAACCATACCAACGAGTTTCATTCAAAGAACCTGTGACTTCACTCTGGTAGTCAACAATATTGTCACCGTCGGTCTTCACGGTATCAATACGAGACGATGCAACAGCCACGTACCCACCTGGAGATGTCAAGCCCACCAATGGAAGCACACCGCCTGCTGTCAGGAAACTGGCTTCCTTGTATTGACCTTGAGCGTTGGGACGTAGCGGCATCATGATTGAGAATGTTGAACCGCGCATGCCCGCGCCAACCACTTTTTGCAAGGTTTGCTCAGGATTGCCCGTGGTGACAGTGCTCAACAGTTTTTGAAGGGCTTGTGGGCTCTTCATGGGTGCGCTCATCAGCGTTTTGGTGAGTGCGCTCATGGCTGCATTGGGCGCAGTCAACGGATTCAAAATCTGGGTCAGTGATTCAAGACCCGCGTCGCTGAACTTCAATGGAAAGCCAGCGTAAGCCAAATCACTCCAAGTTTGAGTGGCAGGGTTGTACGTGGCTGCAATGTTCCACAATGGCTGGTCGTAAGACTGGCCAAAAGGGTTGAAGGCCTGACCACCGGCGTTGTAATACACATGGCCGTTCGGCAGCAGGTGCAGGCGGGGGTACAGTGGCAGCGAGCGTTGTGCTGTTTGAGCATTCACGGTCCACTTACCAGTGGCCGGGTCGAATGTTTCAGTTTGCACCACGTTACGGCCGCTTTGTTCTGGGGCTTGTGGGTATACAGGCTTGAGCAACTTGGTGACACCACTGGCCACGAACATTTTGCTGTCGGGCAGGGTAATCAAAGCGGGATACCAACGACCAAAGTTCATGTCGTTGCCTTGCATCCAGCGGTTTGTGTTGGGGTTGTATACTCGGCTGGTCTTAAGACCTTCCAGTTCGGTCAAACCATAACCGATCAAATTGCTGCCCGGTTCGCTGTAATAAGCAGTACCACCTACGGCCATGATCGAGCCGTCGGCCAGCATGGCCACGTCGGCGCAGAATAAGGCGCCGTCAGCGCTGTTGGTTTCCTTGTTGGTCAAGCCCAGGCCTGGAAGCAATTCGGTAATCGCATATCCATCCGGATTGGCGCCAGAATCAACTTCCAAGGGACGAATCCAATTCGTAGCCTTGTTTGAATCTTTCGGGATGATCATGCGACGAGTTTGATCGTTGATCGCCTTTTGACCGAAATCAACCAAAATACTGAATTCGAAATCCTCCGTGCCTTCAAGTGCGTTGAAGTACAGGAAGTCGCCGTTGGGTAGCAGGGAAATCGTGCCTGCCGCAGGCTTACAGCGCAGCTTCCCGTTTTCTCCGATGCCCATGCATTTTTCAGGTGCTGGAATAGGTGTTGCGTCGGCGTTATTGTCATTATCACCAGAACGTTCATATACGAAAGGCTCTTCAAAGGGAGCTGTGAATGTACCTTTCTGGCCTTCAGGTGCTACGCCTTTGCTGGTGCTGACAGGATTGAACTTGGCACCGATCAGGTCGTCGAGCAGACCGGCTTGTACAGGTAATGCAGTTCCCAATCCAATGGCGATTACTGCAGATAGTTTATTCAGCTTGAACACGTGTCATCTCCTCCTAGCAAGCTGTTTTTGTAGAAGAAAGGGCGTGTGCAGCTATTGTGGTACTGCAACGATCCTCTCTTGCCTTTGTTAACAGTTGTTACTGTTGAAGCGCATTTTTAGATGCATCTTTCTAAAAATAATAACCGTGATTATGGTTTTGAACAATCGTTGCTATACCATTTAAAACTAGTAATGCAACGTATTTGGAAGAGGTGTGAGGTGCTGCTGGAGAAGGTTTTGTCAGCAAAGCCTGCTGGTGTGTTGAAATAAAAAACCCCTCAACTTTCGCTGAGGGGTTTTCTTGTTTGGTGGCGAATCAGGGATTCGAACCCCGGACCTGCGGATTATGATTCCGTCGCTCTAACCGGCTGAGCTAATTCGCCGAAGACCGAGAGTATAACTGAGCTTTCATAAAAAAAGAAGAGATTGTTCGCTACTTTCTCATGAAAGTTAAACCATGCGCTCGACACGCCACATTTGATATTTCAGCGCGCCCATGGCGCCAACAACAATGCTGCCCAATGCCACGAATGATGACAGAGACAATGTGCTGACACCGCTCAAACCCTGGCCCACTGTACAGCCCAAGGCGAGAACCCCGCCCACACCCATGAACACCGCGCCCACCGTGTGGTTGGCTGTGTCTTCAACGCCCTGGAATGTTTCCCACCGGAATGATTTTTCCTGCAATGCACTGGCCGTGGCACCCAGAATGACGCCGAAGCAAGCCACAACTCCCACGGTGATCACCCGGCTCACATCAGAGAAAAACATCAACCATTCCAGGGTGTACGCATAGGGTGCTACAAAACTGAAACCTTCCGCCCGATTTGCATAGGTGCCCAAATAAGCGGCTTCAAGTGTATCGGGATGTTCTGGGATATATGCCACTTGGAATATGACCCACCAAGCCGCTACGATCGTGAGGCCCACCCCGGTGCCGCCAACAATTACCTCCTTGTTCCAGGCCGATGGGCTGCCCAATGCGACGATTAGCAGGAGAACAGGCAGCGCAATCGCCAGAATGGTGATCAAGCCCGCTGGCTCCTGGCTGACCAGATTGGCCAACAGCTCCGGCAAATAGGGGCTGCTGCTAAACTCAAAGCGAATTGGGTCCAGATAATCGGCGCGAAATACGCCAAATACGCCTTTGAGTGTCATGTATGCAGTGATTCCCATGATCACGAAAACCATCAGGGCTTTTAAATTTCCCGCGCCCAGGCGTATCAATGTTTTGCTGCCACAACCCGACGCCAATACCATGCCTGCACCGAACAGTAAGCCACCCAAAATTCCCGACAGCCAAGACCACTGGCTGCTTAGAAAAATAGTGTCATCAAGCTTGGCTTGACCTGTGATGCTCAACACCTGAAGGCCGAGTGCAGCAATAGCGATCGCTAGTAGCCACATGCGCATCCGGTTCCAGTCACCAAAGTTGAATACATCAGCAATTGCACCCATGGTGCAAAAATGGGTGCGATGGGAAATGGCACCGAAGGCGAGGCCAACGGCGAATGTAGCCCAAAGCACAGTGCTCTGAATGCTGTTGAGGTTGATTTCTTCCATGAACCGGCGCCTTTGTATTGAAGTGCCGGTATTTTAACTGCGTATGCGCAAAAGCGCGCATTGTTGCTGCGATAACTTCTTGGGGATTATTTCAGCGCTTCGAGTCGAGCTTTCGCACTTGCAGCGGCGGGGCTGCTGGGGTATTTGGCGATTAGTTCACCGAGGGTTTTCTTGGCGCCAGGAATACTTTTCAACTCCAATTGTGAGCTGGCCATACTCAGTAGGGCATCGGGCGCTCGTGGACTGTCAGGAAAATCCTTGGCCAAGTCGCGTTGGGTCACCAAAGCAGTTTTGTATTCGCCTTGCGCGAATTGGGTGCTTCCAAGGAAATAGCGAACCTGTGGTTCGAGTTTGCTTTGCTTGTACTTATTCAGAAATTCCTGAAATTGCAGCCCAGCATCCTTGTAATTACCTGCTTTGAAATGATCAAGGCCGGCTTGGTAATCATTGAATTGTTCGGGGGGTACCGTGAGTTCTTCACCATCAAGTTGAACAGCTCTGGGTTCGAGTTTCTTGATGCGGTCATCCAGGTTTGTGTACAGGATACGGTTGTCTTCCTGCAACTTTTTGATGTTGTTGTTGGCGACTTCGAGATCGCCGCGCAAGCGGGCGATCTCTCGGTCTTTTTCACTCAGGGACTGGGCCAGTGACAGCTGCCCCTGATTGGCGGCTTCCATTCTCGCGACTCGGTCTTCAAGCACCTTGACCTGCTGGCGCAAATCCAGAATCGCCTTGCGAGCTTCTGTGTCATCGAATATCGCAAATGCGGAATTCGATGCAGAGGCGCAAAGCAGGGCGATTACCCAGGTTTTCTGCTTGAAGTTCAAAATCATCTTGAATGGTTTCCTTGATTACTGGTAAACGATGTCAGAACGACGATTTTCTGCATAAGCAGCCTCGTTGCTGCCAGTTGCTTTTGGCTTTTCTTTGCCGAAGCTAACTGTTTCAATCTGACCTTCTTTCACGCCCAGTGCCAGCATCAGTGTCTTTACTGCATCAGCGCGACGCTGACCCAATGCCAGGTTGTATTCAGCGCCACCGCGTTCGTCGGTGTTGCCCTGTACAACTACTTTGCGGTTGGGGTTGGCAACCAGGTATTTGGCGTGGTTCTGAACCAGCTCACGGTACTCTGACTTAACGGTGTAGCTGTCGTAGTCAAAATAAACGCTGCGCTTGGCCAGTACGCCTTGGGGATCGTTCAGAGGATCGGCATCGCCAGGGGTTACTGTCGGTACGGCGCGACCGTCAGAACCGGGCGCTGTGCCGGTTTTTGATTCAACTGTAGGTTTGTCGTTCAAAGGAACGGCTGAGCTACAAGCGGCCAATACGGCCACCATTGCGGAAATCGCCAGGTACTTGACCATTGAGTGTTTCATTTTTTTCTCCAGACCTAAAGAGTGTTTAGTGTAAAACCAGTTAAAACAAATTCAAAATCAATCATTTATGAATGGGCCCCAGGTGGGTTCCGAGATGTCAGCGCCAGAACTGCTCAAGTTGTACTTGATTCGTCCGTCTTTTGACACCACGGCCAGGGTCCCTTTGCCGCCCGATTTGGTCGCATACAAAATGTAACGACCGTTCGGAGCGAAGCTTGGGCTTTCGTCTCGCCCCGTGTTTGTCAGCAGCATTTCCGTACCACTTGCCAAATCCAGCGCAGCAATCCGAAATTGCCCGTCTCGACGAGTCACATATGTCAATGTTTTGTCATCGGGACTAATTCGAGGCGAGATATTGTATCCACCTTCGAATGTCACGCGTGACGCATCACCACCATTTGTGCTCATTCGATAAATTTGCGGGCCACCTCCGCGATCGGAAGTGAAATAGATGCTTCGACCATCATGACTGTACGCAGGTTCCGTGTTGATTCCACTGGTACTGGTCAGTCTGTTTAGGCCCGATCCATCGGCGTTCATCGAGAAGATTTGTGACCCACCATCTTTGGTCAGCACCACTGCAAGTTGCTGGCCATTTGACGACCAAGCGGGCGCACTGTTGCTGCCTTTGAAATTCGCCAAGGCCTTGCGGCGACCTGTTGCAAGTGTGTGAACAAATACAACAGGTTTGCGAGTTTCGAAGGAAACATAGGCAAGTTGCGTGCCGTCTGGCGACCAGGCTGGCGAAATAATGGGTTCTTTGGAGGCCAGCGCCACTTGTGGGTTGGCGCCATCGGCATCCGCAATAATCAGGCGATAGCGGCCGGGGGCTTTTTCAACATAGGCCAGGCGAGTAGAAAATACACCTTTCTCGCCCAGCATTTTCTCGTACACAAAATCGGCAATTTTGTGGGCATGCAGACGCAGGGCAGAAGGCGCGATCACATAGCTGAACTTGCCTAGCGACTTTTGCTGAGCTGTGTCGTGGAGGTTAAAGCGTAAGTCCAGGCGACCGTCTGGCAGCTTCTTGACTGAGCCTACGATCAACGCATCCACACCAATCGATTTCCAGGCGGAGGGATCGATCAGTGTTGATTCATTCAATTCAACGTTGCTGGTCGTATTGATGGACCTGAAAAAACCGCTGCGTACCAAATCATCTTCAATCACCTTTTTGATGTCTTCTGGCAAACCCTGATTGCCCTGAAATGGTGCGGCCGAGAACGCGATTTGATTCGCACCCACACCAGTGATGTCAATTTTCAATTGCGCTTGTGCGGGTGTGTTGAAGGCCGTCAGGGCGAGGAGTGCCAGCAAGGTGCCGGCTGCTTTGCGCAGTGGGCCCCACAGGGCAATGGATGGTTTTAAATGCATGACTTGATTGGCGTAGTTCATTGTTTCACTATGAATTAAACGTCTTTTGGACGGAATGAGAGGACAAGTACCGGTTCAACTGAACCGTCTTCAGCCCTGGGTAGCGGGCTGGAGCGCTGCAACGCCCGCTCCACAGCGCTGTCCCACGCTGGCAACCCACTGCTTTTTTTCTGAGTGATAGAGACAATTTCCCCGTTGGGAAGTTGCTTGACTTCGAATACGGCTTCAGGATTTCCGTCGACGGAGTCCGCGCCAGGAAACACAAGTTTACTGCGTACATATTGCCGAATTCGGTCACTGTACTGTGCTTTGTTTCTGCTGGTACCGGCAGATGCGCTGCCGGTGTTGGGCGCTCCGCCCATGATGCGGGCAAGCTCTTCCTGGCGCAATTTCTTGGCCACTTCAGGATCGATCTTGGGTTCCTGCTTCTTTGGCTCTGGCTTGGGCTCAGGTTTTTTGGGCTCTGGTTTGGGCTCCGGCTTTTTGGGTTCAGGTTTGGGCTCGGGTTTTTTTGGCTCGGGCTTTGGCTCTGGCTTTTTCTTGGGCTCGGGCTTGGGCAACTCAATGTCGGCCTTGGGTGGTTCCACTGGCTTGGGTGGCGGTGGAGTCTCAACCACTGGCTTTGGTGGCTCGGGTTCTGGGATTGGCTCGGGTTTTGGCTGCTGCACGGCGATGGGTTCATTGGCCGGCATTTCAGACCACAGCACTGCCTCAAATGCAGCTGGTTCCTCGGTGTTCCAGTTCAAGCCCACCACAAAAAATGCCACCAAAGTTAAGTGCGCAATCACCGACACAGTCAGCCCAGCCTTCTCGCCAGTGTGGTCCACTGGGGGTTCAAGGCGTGCCTCAAGCCCGCTTTCCTTGCTCATTTTGGAAAGCAATGCTTGGTGGGCTGGTGTGAATTCCCAGCCGTTGCGTGGTCGGGTCAAGTCTGCGCTCATTTGCTTTTCGGTTTCACCAGCAGGCCGACTTTCTGGATTTGTGCGTTTTGCAGAGCATCCATCGCATCCACCACAGCCTGATATTGAATGGCTTTCTCGGCTGAAATCACTACGGGGCGATCCGGTTCCTCCGCCTGAAGTTTCTTTACTTCAGCAGCAAGGTTTTCCAATGTCACTTCCGTGGTTTTGTTGGTTTTCATGTCCTTGACCAACAAATTACCCACCTGACGCACGGTTACTTCAATGGGGCGCATTTGCTTGGGTGGATTGGTGTTGGCCATGGACGGCAGATCAATTACTGATGGAGTAATCATTGGGGCCGTGACCATGAAAATAATCAGTAGCACCAGCATCACGTCGATGTAGGGCACTACATTGATTTCGTTCATGGCGCGTCTGGATTTTCGTCCAAGTTCGGCTTTCATCGATTAAATTTCCTGTTGCTCATTGCTGGTGTCGTTGCGGCCATTCGTGCTGTCATTAGTGCTGACGTTGCAGAATGTTCAAGAATTCCTCAACGAAAGACTCAAACTGTGTCGACAAGCGATCAATATCATTGGCGTAGCGGTTGTAAGCCACCACGGCAGGGATGGCTGCGAACAGGCCGATTGCGGTAGCAATCAGCGCTTCGGCAATGCCCGGGGCAACTGAGGCCAGTGTGGCTTGTTGTACGTTGGCAAGGCCGACGAAAGCATGCATGATGCCCCAAACCGTGCCGAACAGGCCGATATACGGGCTGACCGAACCTGCCGAAGCCAGGAAGGGCAGGTTGCGCTCCAAAATCTCATTCTCGCGTTGGAATGCCGCTTTCATGGCGCGACGCGCACCGTCGATGATCAGCGAATAATCGGTCAACCCCTTTTTGTCACGGGCGCGGAGAAACTCGCTCATGCCGGCTTCGAATATACGCTCAAGCGGACCGGCATCGTTGCGGCGCATTCCTGCCCGCTGAAACAGGGTGTTCAAGTCGCCGCCCGACCAGAATTCTTCTTCAAATTTGTCGGCTTGCTGCTTGGTGCGCTTCAATACAGCCCATTTCTTGAAAATGGTGGCCCATGAGATAAGGGAAATCATCACCAGAATCAACATGACCAGCTGGACAACCAAGCTGGCCTGCGCGATCAGGGAGATGAACGACATGTCGGTAGAGATATCCATTAACAATCCGCGATAAGGAAAATGATTTGTTTCTTGTAACGCACTACGGCATCAATTGGTTGAGTTGTTGATACACAGCAGGGGGTATTGCACTGGGTTTCAGGGTTTCAGTGTTGACACAGCCCACCTTGGTTTTACCCTCGCACAGCACTTCGCCGTTGCGCGTTACGGTTTGCTTGAAGACTGCGGAAACTCGCTTAAGTTCAGTGAGTTCCACTGATATTTCAAGTACATCCTCAAGTTTAGCAGAGCGAAGGTAGTTCAATTCTGTTCGGCTGACAACGAACACCAAATGATGCTCATTCATCAGCGATTTCATGCCGATGCTTTGCTGCAGGAACCACTCACTTCGAGCACGCTCCATGAATTTGAGGTAATTGCCATAATAAACAATGCCGCCGGCGTCAGTATCTTCAAAATAAACGCGCAGAGAGTACTTGAATGTCATGAAATGGCCCGTCTCTAGTATGCTTACGTTATTGTAAGCAGGAGTAGGGCTGACCTTCGAGGTTGTGGGATCCTGCCACTATTAAATTAATTAAATATTCACATTCAAATAACAATGAGAAGCGGAGACCACTGACATGGCGAGAAACATTCCATTGCTGGATGCATCCTGGCTGTATGTTGAATCAAAAGAAGCGCCCATGCATGTGGGCAGTATGGCAATTTTCACAGTGCCAGAGGGCGAGACCACCCAACAAGCCATTGGCCGGATCGTTCAGTTGCTCAGGAATTCCGTCGAGTTCGCACCGCCCTTCAATTACCGTTTGTCCAGCCCCCGCTTGCTAACCTTGATGCCCAAGTGGATTGAGGCTGACAAAATTGATCTGGATTATCACTTCCGTCACAGTGCTTTGCCCGCACCGGGTGGTGAGCGCGAATTGGGTACCCTGATTTCTCGTCTGCATTCTCATCCGCTTGATTTCCGAAAACCGCTGTGGGAAATGCATTTGATTGAAGGACTCTACGGCAATCGTTTCGCCTTGTACACCAAAATGCACCATTCCCTGATGGACGGTGTGGGTGGTATGCGCTTGATGGAGCGTATTTTCGGCAAGTCTGCGAAAGAAAGCATGAACCTGCCCGCCCCTTGGTCTGTGGGCACGATCAGCCGAAAGAAAAAGAATTCTGAGCCACAGCACTTTGCTGACCAGGCTCGGGAAGCTTGGGAGGCTGCCAAGCTCAGTGGGCAGTCTTTGCCCGCCGCAGGTCGTGCCCTCATGGATCTAATGCGGGAAGCAGTCAAGCCAACCGACCCGGCTTTGGCCACACCGTTTTCAGGTCCGAAATCAATTGTGAACAAACGCGTGGGTGGCGCACGCCGACTGGCCACTCAAACATACCCGCTGGAGCGTATTCGCGCCGTGGCCGAGGCCGCCAAGGTAAGTGTGAACGATATTTTTCTGGCGATTTGCTCGAGTTCTATCCGTCGCTATTTGCTGGAACGCGATGCCTTGCCTTCGGAGTCATTGACTGCCGGTTTGCCCGTGTCCGTGCGCCCGGCCGACGATTTGGATGGAGGCAACGCGATCAGTTTTATCATCGCTAACCTCTACACCACGGAAAGCGACCCTTTGACACGCCTGAAGGAAATTCGGCGTTCGACTCAATTGGCCAAGGCCAATTTGCAGGCCATGCCCAAAGAAGCGATCAACAACTACACCATCATGTTGATGGCGCCAATGATGTTGCAACTGGTGTCGGGTTTGGGTGGTTTGACACGCCCGATTTTTAATACAGTAATTTCAAACGTACCGGGCCCCTCACGTGACTTGTATTTTTCGGGTTGTCGTTTGGAACAGTTTTATCCAATCTCATTGATTCCTCACGGGCAGGCTTTAAACATCACGGTGGTCAGTTACTCAGGCCAGTTCAATGTGGCGTTTACGGGTGATCACGATGCCTTGCCTTCGATGCAGCGCTTGTCGGTATACACCGGCGAGGCCTTGGAGGAACTTGAGGCTGCTTTGGGCGTGACGTGGGAAAGCAAGAAGGCTGCTGAACCTGTTGCAGCAAGCAAGGCGCCTGCTAAAACTGCAACTGAAAAACGACCCGCAGCGGCGAAGAAGCCTGCTGCGCGAAAGCCGGTGAAAGCGCCTGAAGATTGATTGGTGCGCTGCGCTTGCTGTCGCTAAATCGTCGCGCACGTTATCGCTTAATCAGCGCGCCTCCCAATGCGTTCGCCAGAAAACCTGTATTTCCCTGTTTGAAATTCACACTGACTCACCAGGCTTGGCTAAACAGATGGCCAAGCCTTGGTGTCAGCCTGCGGCTGACCGTGGCGTGTGAACTCAAAAAGGGATTAAGCGGTTTTCGGTGCGGAATCGGGCAACCCCGGCGAGTTGGCTGTGAAACTAGCAACCCCGACGAGGTGGTGAAAGACCCAGCCCGCTTTGCCAAGGAGATCGGAAACCGATTGCCTACAGCAAATCGCCTTGCTGCGAATTTGCTGCATGCGTGCCCGCCAAACTGGCCGGTGCAGTTAAGCCAAAATGGGCATAGGTATTCAAGGTGGCAATGCGGCCGCGGGGTGTGCGTTGAATGTAGCCCTGCTGAATCAAATAGGGCTCCAGCACATCTTCAATGGTGTCTTTTTCTTCCCCGATCGCAGCGGCCACGCTTTCAAGCCCCACTGGCCCGCCTCCAAATTTGTGGATGATCGTTTCCAGCAATCGGCGATCCATGGGATCCAGTCCCACTTTGTCCACATCGAGCATGGTGAGTGCCGCATCGGCCACATCAGCGGTAATGACACCATCCGCTTTCACTTGGGCGTAATCCCGTACACGGCGCAGTAGACGGTTGGCGATGCGTGGCGTGCCGCGTGAACGCTTTGCAATTTCCAGGCAACCACCCGCCTCAGCGGGTGTTTCAAGGAGGTTCGCAGAGCGGGCGACGATTCGCGACAACTCCTCTGGGGTATAAAACTCAAGCCTGGATACGATGCCGAAGCGGTCACGCAAAGGATTGGTCAACATGCCTGCTCTGGTGGTGGCACCCACCAGTGTGAATGGCTGCAAGTCAAGTTTGACACTCCGGGCCGCAGGACCTTCGCCAATCATGATGTCGATTTGATAGTCTTCCAGCGCAGGGTACAAAATTTCTTCGACCACTGGTGAAAGCCTGTGAATTTCGTCGATGAACAACACATCGTTGGCTTCAAGGTTGGTCAGCAATGCCGCCAAATCACCCGGGCGTTCAAGTACCGGGCCAGAGGTTTGGCGCAGGTTGACACCCATTTCACGGGCCAGAATGTGGGCCAGAGTGGTTTTACCCAAACCCGGTGGGCCGAACAGCAGCACATGATCCAGCGCTTCTTTGCGCGCGCGGGCCGCTGCGATAAAAATATCAAGTTGATCGCGAATTTTCTGTTGCCCTACATATTCGTCCAGATGCTTTGGGCGCAACGCGCGTTCAAAGGCATCCTCAGCAGGAGTTGTTTTGCTTGGGCTGATGAGGCGATCGGGTTCAATCATCGTGAGTTGTCTCGCTTAGCCTTTTGACAAATTGCGCAAGGCCAGTTTCAGGCCGTCTGTGACACTGGTCCCTTCGGGCAGGCCCTTGCAGGCCAGTGCGGCTTCTTTGTCAGAATAACCCAAGGCACACAGGGCCTGAACAATTTCGCTTTGATTGCCGCCGGGCAATGGCATTCCCTCTGCAATGTTGGCCGTTCCACCCAGCGCTACGATCTGACCTTTCAACTCGAGCAGCAAACGTTCCGCGGTCTTTTTGCCAATACCGGGAATTTTCACCAAACGGGCTGTTTCCTGACTTTGCACTGCCAACAGAAAGTCGTTGGTGGAAATGGAAGACAGAATTGCAAGCGCAGTTCGAGGCCCAATGCCAGATACCTTGATCAAGGTTTTGAACAGGTTTTTCTCAGCGATATTTTGAAAGCCGTACAGGGTGTGAGCGTCTTCGCGCACCACAAGGTGGGTGAGCAGTGTGCAGCTGCCGTTGATTTCCGGCAGGTTGAACAGTGTGCTCATGGGCACCTGCAGCTCATAGCCTACGCCTTGGACATCGACCAGAATCCAGGGTGCATTTTTTTCCAGCAAAATGCCTTTCAGGCGACCAATCATTGCAGTTTCTCCACACTGTTCATAATCACAGTAAACTGAATTTGATTATACGCCAAGCGAAGTCATTTCCAGCTCGTGCGGCCCTTTCGGGTGCGGGTTTTGAAAATACTGGTAGGCAAATCTTTATTGGCCAGTGCGCCCAACAGCCTGCTGCTTTGTGCATGGGTTAATGCTGCTGCCAAGGCGTCGGCCGCATCCGCAGATGGGTGGGCAGGCAGTTTCAGCAAACGCTTCACCATTTCCTGTACTTGTTCCTTGTTGGCTTTGCCATGCCCAACAATTGCCTGTTTGATTTGCAACGCCGTGTATTCGGTGACTGCCAAGCCGCTGTGGGTCAGTGCGGTCAGCACAGCACCTCGTGCTTGCCCCAACAGCAGAGTTGATTGGGGGTTTACGTTCACAAATACTTTTTCAACCACTGCGACGGTTGGCTTGTATAACTCAGACAACTCGCACAAACCGGAAAACAAGGTGTGCAAACGGTCAGGGAGGGAGGCCTCGGAATTGGAACGGATCACACCACTGGCCACGTAAATTTGCTGGCTTTCAATGATGTCGACCACACCGTAACCTGTGATGCGCAGGCCTGGGTCTATGCCAAGTATGCGCATCACAGCTGGGTGTGTGAGGTGTTGAAATTAATGGCGGAAATGGCGCACACCAGTGAGCACCATCACGATGTCGCGCTCATTGGCCGCGGCGATCACTTCATCATCCCGCATCGAGCCACCGGGCTGAATCACGCAGCTTGCGCCAGCGTCAACTACGACATCCAAACCATCGCGGAAGGGGAAGAATGCATCGGATGCAACAGCGCTGTCGGCCAGAGTCAGGCCTGCGTTTTGTGCTTTGATGGATGCGATGCGTGCTGAATCAACGCGGCTCATCTGGCCAGCGCCAACACCCATGGTCATGCCGTCTTTGCAGAATACGATTGCATTGCTCTTTACAAACTTCGCGCAGCGCCATGCAAACATCAAATCTGACCACTGTTGCTCGGTAGGCTGGCGTTTGCTGACCACTTTAATTTCACTTTGCTGCACGTTGCGTTCATCGGGGCTTTGCACCAGCAAGCCGCCACCCACACGTTTGTAATCAAACTTGTGCATGCCGGTCTCGACTGGAATTTCAAGCAATCGAACGTTTTGCTTGGCAAAAAATACTGCGCGGGCAGCTTCATCGAATGAAGGCGCAATCACCACTTCGACAAACTGTTTGGCCACGGCTTGTGCGGTGGCTTCATCGACTGGACGGTTAAAGGCAATGATGCCGCCAAAGGCAGAAGTGGGATCTGTTTTGAAAGCCTTGTGATAGGCATTCAATGTGCTTTCAGCCACAGCGACGCCGCAGGGATTCGCGTGCTTGATGATGACGCAGGCCGGTGCCTCAAAAGTTTTGACACATTCCCAGGCGGCATCGGAATCGGCAATGTTGTTGAAGCTCAATTCTTTGCCTTGCAACTGGCGGTAGTTCGCAAGCAAACCCACGGGCGCCTTGGCTTCGCGGTAAAAAGCAGCGCTTTGGTGCGGGTTTTCGCCGTAGCGCATGTCTTGCACCTTGTGAAATTGCATCGAGAGTACTTCAGGATACTCAATTCGAGCGGGAGTATCTTCGAGTGCTCCTTCCGTGCCTTCCAGACTGGTCAGGAATGCAGCAATCGCACCGTCGTAACGGGCGGTGTGCGCATAGGCTTTCGCTGCCAAACCACTGCGGGTTTTCAGTGTGGTCGATCCGTCATTGCTTTTGATTTCATCGATGACTTTGCCGTAATCGGCTGGGTCAACAATGATGGTCACGTCAGTGTAGTTTTTGGCAGAAGCACGCACCATCGCCGGGCCGCCGATGTCGATGTTCTCGATCGCATCTTCCAGTTTCACATTGTCACCAGCGGTGGCTTTGTCGAATGGGTACAGGTTCACTGCTACCAAATCGATTGCGCCGATGCCGTGCTCTTCCATGGCATCCAGATGGCTTTGCAAATCGCGTCGCGCCAATATGCCACCGTGAATTTTCGGGTGCAGCGTTTTTACACGACCATCCATAATTTCCGGGAACCCGGTGTGACTGCTCACTTCCTTCACGACCAAGCCTTTTTCAGCCAGCAGTTTGGCAGTTCCGCCAGTGGATAGAATTTCCACGCCGCGTTCGGCCAATGCTTTGGCCAGTTCAAGAATGCCGGTTTTGTCGGATACGCTGAGCAGCGCACGTTTGATGGTTGGATTTGATGTCATGGTTTCATGTGCCGGTTTTTATGCGGCTGGAAAAATAAAAAATCAGATGAGGCCGTGTTGCTGCAGTTTCTTGCGCAGTGTGTTGCGATTGATGCCCAACATTTGGCTTGCAATGGTTTGGTTCATATTGGCTTTTTCCATGACCACTTCAAGCATGGGGCGTTCCACCGCAGACAACACCATGTCGTAAACCGACTTGGCACATTCACCCTCAAGGTCGTCGAAGAACTTGTCCAGGTTGCTGCGGATGCACTCGGATATGGTGATGGGGCTTAGATCACTGTCATTGGGTTTCATGCTGCCAATCTTCTTGTTTGTGTTGGTTGGAGTGAATCGTTTGCAGCGGCGAAGTACTGCTGGCCGCTTGATAACCAGTTCAGAAAAAATTCATCAACAATGCGCAACTGTTCGCTTGTGGTTTGCGCCAACATCAGTTGGTCGACCACGCTGTTGTTTTTTCCGGCTGGGCCGCAAAGATACCATTGCAAATGCTTTCGGGCGGTGAGCATGCCCGTTTTCTCTCCATAAAATTCGTGATGATCACGCAGGTGATGCATCATGACTTCATGGGCTTCTTGCAGTGTGGGTGGATTCAGGTATTCACCCGTTTTCAGGTAATGCAGTACTTCTCTAAAAATCCAGGGATTGCCTTGGGCTGCCCGGCCTATCATCAGGCCGTCTGCGCCCGTGTACTCCAGCACGTGTTTTGCCTTCTCAGGGCTGGTGATGTCGCCATTGGCTATGACCGGAATATTGACTGCCTGTTTCACGGCCTTGATGGTGTCGTACTCGGCGTCACCTGTGTACCCACAGGCGCGGGTGCGGCCATGAAGCGTGAGAAGGGAAATGCCAATGGACTCCGCCATTTGCGCAATGTGAATGGCATTCTTGTGTTCTGGTGACCAACCTGTGCGGTACTTCAGGGTAAGTGGTACGCCGCGTTGTTCGCATTCAGCGTGTACTGCTTTCAAGATTTGCTCGACCAAACTTTCGTTTTGCAATAGGGCTGAACCTGCCGCGACTGCACACACTTTTTTGGCGGGACAGCCCATATTGATGTCGATGATTTGTGCGCCGCGTTCAATGTTGTAGGCAGCGGCATGCGCCATCATTTCCGGGTCGGCCCCTGCAATTTGTACTGCGATGGGTTTGGTTTCGCCATAGTGGTTCAACCTGCGCGTGCTTTTGTCAGTTTTCCACAAAGCGGGGTTGCTTGCGGCCATTTCCGACACAGCATGTCCCGCGCCCAGTTTTTTGCATAACTGGCGGAAGGGGCGATCTGTCACGCCGGCCATTGGGGCCAAGAACAGATTATTTGGAAGTGTTAAATGAGCAATGCGCACGTTGCACAAAATTTAAGCAAATTTCGAGCAGCCCATTGTAACGGGCAGTGAAATTTTATTCGACCCTAAAACAGGAAAAAAACGGAAATTTTTTACTTGACTTCTGTTTGTCAAAGTGGGCGGTAAGGCCTTGCTTGCCATGAGGGCAAACAAGGTTTTTGAACACCTTCAATTATGCAGGCTTTGATACCTGAATCAACTCGATTTTGTAACCGTCCGGGTCGGTCACAAATGCAATCACCGTGTTTCCACCTTTCACCGGGCCTGCTGCACGCGTTACGTTCCCGCCAGCTTCTGTGATGCGTTCGCACTGCGCATAAGCATCCTCCACTGCAATTGCAATATGCCCGTATGCAGTGCCCAGCTCATAGCTGCTAACGCCGTGGTTGTAGGTCAGTTCAAGCACTGCACCGTCCAGTTCGCTGCCATAGCCCACAAAGGCCAGTGAGTAGCCTTGATCAGCCCGTTCAGTGGTGCGAATCACCTGCATACCCATCACCCTGGTGTAGAAGTCAATAGAGCGCTGAAGATCGCCAACGCGCAGCATGGTGTGAAGAATTCTCATAACACGGGTACCTCAGCGGGATTCATTTTTGACAGTAATTTGTGCGGTTCCTGATAGCCGGGCATCAGGCTTTCAACCACAGCCCAAAAGCGTGCGCTGTGATTCATTTCAACCAGATGAGCCAGTTCGTGAGCAATGACATACTCGATCATTTGCGGTGGATAGTGTACCAGGCGCCAGTTCAGGCGAACTTCCCGGCGGCTGTTGCAACTGCCCCAACGCGAACTCGGGCTGCTCAAATGAATTGAAAAGTTGGGCAAACGTTGCGCTGTGGTTTGACGGTCAACCAACTTGGAGGCCATGTGTGTAAACACCTCTTTGGCATGCGCCTTCAGTACTTTTTCGATGATTTTGTCGCGTTGCGCCGCACTGTCGCAGGTTGGCACAGCGATGCTTTTTGTCCAAGGGTTTAGCAGGGCTTTGCTTCGCGCCGGCAGGGTTTCCAAATGGTAAGCTTCGCCTCGAATTGGAATGGGCTTGCCTTCCTCGAGCAAGGTAGACAGAGAAACGGTTTGTTTGCTGCGGGTTTCCCATTGCCTTAACCGTTGCTCAATCCACGTCGATTTGCTGGCAATGATATTGTGCAGTTCTGTGATGGACAGGCGCAGTGGTGCCGAGATTTGCAAACCATGGTCGCCGATCAGGAAACCAACCGATTTGCGTTTGCTGCGTTTCAAGATGTAGCTGCAAACTCCCCACGGCAGTTCAATGCTCCGAACTTCAGTGGGGTTGGGTGCTGCTGAGAAACGCATGTTTTACTTGTCGCCTTTGGGTACCAGTGGTGTGTCGTCGCTGGTGTAACGGTGAGGACTGATTTTGTGCATTTCACCTTCGATCCAGTTTTCAACCACCTGCATCAGGCTATCGGCATCATGGCCCTCTGGCGAGATGGGTGGGCCAAATCGCAAGGTGACAGTACCCGCTTTTTTGAAGAAACCTTTGCGTTTCCAGTACTCTCCAGCATCATGCGCAACTGGCACGACGGGAGTACCGGTTGCGACGGCCAGCCGTGTTCCCCCCGTTTTATAGCGGCGTTTGTAACCCACAGGCACGCGCGTGCCTTCGGGAAAAAACATCATCCACGCACCTTCTTTCATGCGTTTGCCCGCCATGGTCTTTACCTGCTCGAATGCTTCAACACCATTCTTGCGATCGATAGGCACCATGCGCAATACCCACAAAGCCCAACCAAAAAATGGCACGTACTGAAGTTCCTTCTTGTATACCAGACAAAGTTGACGTGGCAACAAATTGGCAGGAATTGCAAAAGTTTCCCAAGCGGACTGGTGCTTGGCCAGAATGATCGCACCCGTGTTGGGCAAATGTTCCATGCCCTCGATGTTGTATTGGATGTTACACAGCAGGCGCAGCATGCGAATGTTGATGGCATTCCACCAGCAGGCGACAACATACCTGTTTCGAATCGAAATGAAAGGTGAGACCAAAAGCAAGAGCGTCGCGTGGATGGGCGTGTACACCACGACGTAGATAAAAAACAGGATAGAACCAATGAAGGATCTCACCACAAGCCTCCGAGCCAGTTTTAGTTGTTATCGGTTATTTGCGAATGGATCGTCGGGCACCAAATGCTCAGCGACTTCAACCAGATTGTCGAACACCAAGGTGCCTTTGGGCAATTCGTCCTTGCTTTTTTCCAGTGTTTTTTTACCTTTGCCAGTTTTCACCAGAAAGGTGGTGCAACCCATGCTGGCACCAGCCTGTAGGTCGCGCAGTGAATCGCCCACACAGGGTACGCCTTCCAGATTGAAACCGGTTCTTGCCTGAATTTCTTGAAACAAGCCAGGCTTGGGCTTGCGGCAGTTGCATTTGTCATCGGGACCATGTGGGCAAAAGAAAATACCCTCAATGTGCCCGCCAGCAACGCCCGCCAATTCATGCATTTTCTTGTGCATGGCCGAAAGGGTTTCAAGATCGAACATGCCGCGTGAAATGCCACTTTGATTGGTGGCCACTACCACCCGAAAACCACCGCGATTCAATCGCGCTATGGCCTCCATGCTGCCAGGAATTGGAATCCACTCATCCACCGACTTGATGTACTCGTCCGAGTCTTCATTAATGACGCCATCCCGATCCAGCACGATGAGTTTCATGAACTGTCCTTGCGTTGTGTTCTGGCTTTAAGCGGCCAGTTGCGAAATGTCGGCCACACGGTTCATCAAACCATGCATGTGTTTCAACAAAGCAAGTCGGTTGTTTTTCAGCGCTTCGTTGTTGTCCATGACCATGACGTTTTCAAAGAAGGCGTCCACATTGGCTTTCAATGGAGCCAGAACCAGCAAGGCTTGCTGGTAATCACCCTGTTCGAATGCCCGCGTGGCGTGTGGCTCCACTTCTTTTACCTGTGTGGCCAGTGCTTTTTCAGCGTCCACCTGCAACAGGTTTGTATCCACTTCAGCGGAACCCACCTCGGTTTTTTTCAGAATATTGGTAATGCGTTTGTTGGCTGCTGCCAAAGCTTGCGACTCAGGCAACTGCGAGAAGGCACGCACTGCCTCCAGGCGCTTGGGCAGGTCGGCGAACTTGCTTGGGTTTTGGCTAAGCACCGATTCAACTTCAGCAGTGGAATAACCTTGGTCTTTCAGATAACCACGCAGGCGGTCTTGAATGAAACCAGCTATACCTTCCACGCTGTGCTTGAAATCTGGATAGGTCGCGAACAATTTGCTGGCTTTGTTCAGGGCATCCATCAAATCCAGTTTCAGGTTCTTCTCGATGATCATGCGAATGACCCCTAACGCATGCCGGCGCAAGGCGAAGGGATCCTTGTCGCCCGTAGGAACCAAGCCGATACTGTAGATACCCACCAAAGTTTCCAGTTTGTCGGCCAAGGCAGCGGCCACACCCACCGCGTTTCGGGGCAATTGGTCACCTGCGAAACGCGGGCTGTAATGGTCGGCAATGGCTCGCGCCACATCGGCGTGTTCGCCATCGTGGCGGGCGTAGTGCTCACCCATATTGCCTTGCAGTTCGGGAAATTCTCCCACCATGTCAGTCAGCAAATCGGCCTTGCACAGCAGGGCTGCACGTTTGGCCTGTTCAACGTCAGCGCCACACACGGGTGCCAAGGCAGCAGCCAGTTCAATCAGACGACCATTGCGGTCTTTTTGGGTACCCAGTTTGTTGTGGTACACCACATTGGCCAGGCCAGGCAGGCGGCTTTCCAGTGTTTTTTTTCGGTCTTGGTCGAAGAAGAACTTCGCATCGGCCAAGCGCGCTCGAAGCACGCGCTCATTGCCTGAGGTGATTAATTCGGGTGTCGGAGTCAACAGGTTTGAAACCAGCAGGAAACGGTTTTTCATTTTGCCGGTTTGGTCGGTAATCGCGAAATACTTCTGGTTGGCCTGCATGGTCAAAATCAGGCACTCTTGTGGCACTTCCAGAAACTCTTTTTCGAAACCGGCTTCATATACAACAGGCCATTCAACCAGCGCACACACTTCATCAACCAAATCGTCGGGTTGCACCACTTTGTCGCCAGCGGCTTTTTCAGCCAAGGCTTTGACAATCGCGGCTTTGCGCTTCTCGAAACTGGCAATCACTTTACCTTCGGTTTCAAGTTGGGCTTCGTAGCTGTCTGCACTGGCAATGTTCAGCACGCCCTGGCTCAAGAAGCGGTGCCCCAAGGTAATTCGATCACTTTCGAGTCCCAATACTTGCGCCGGCACCACTTTGTCGCCATGAAGGCAAACAAGGCGGTGGGCAGGGCGCACAAAATGTACGGTGCTTCCGTCTGGCCGCTGGTAGCTCATTACTTTCGGAATGGGCAGTTTGGTGGTGGCTACTTCAAGCGCCTTGTTCAGCGACTCTTCAAGCGCTTTGCCAGCCTGTATGCGCGAAATGTGCAACACATCCTGTTTGCCATCGCTGATGGTTTCCAGTTGATCCAGGCCGATCGTGCCCAGTCCCAGTGAATCCAGTTTTTTCTGTAAGGGTGGGGTGGGTTGACCATTGGCATCCAAACCAATTTTAACGGGCAGCAGGCGTTCCTGAATTTTCTTTTCAGGGCTTACTGCAGCCACGTTGGTGATGCGGCATGCCAAACGGCGGGGGCTTGCAAAGCCTTCCACCTCGCTGTTGTCGGTCAAATGACCTTCATCGCGCAGCGTTTTGCTTAGAAGTTCTGCAAATGCAGTACCCAGTGTTTGCAATGCTTTGGGTGGGAGCTCTTCAGTAAATAGCTCAACCAGTAATGTTGGATTCATGGATATCAGGCCGCTTGTGTATTGGGGGTGTTGCACATGGGGAAGCCCAGCTTCTCGCGGGAGTCGAAATAGGCTTGCGCCACTGCGCGTGACAAATTGCGGATTCGGCCAATATAGGCCGCGCGCTCGGTCACAGAAATGGCACCGCGCGCATCCAGCAGGTTGAACGTGTGTGCAGCTTTCAAAATCATTTCATAGGCGGGCAAGGCCAATCCCACTTCGATCAGGTGTTTGGCTTCTGCCTCATATTCACCAAAGTGGCGAAACAGCATATCTGCATTGCTGTACTCGAAGTTGTAAGTCGATTGTTCCACTTCGTTTTGATGGAACACGTCGCCGTAGGTCAGTGTTTTCGTCACGCCTTTTTCTTCGCGCTCGGTCCACACCAGGTCGTACACGTTTTCCTTGCCCTGCAAATACATGGTCAGGCGTTCAATTCCATAGGTGATCTCGCCCAGAATTGGCGAACAATCCAGACCCCCCACTTGTTGGAAATAAGTGAACTGGGTCACTTCCATACCATTAAGCCACACTTCCCAACCCAAGCCCCAGGCACCCAATGTTGGGTTTTCCCAGTTGTCCTCCACAAAACGAATGTCGTTTTGCTTGGTATCAATACCCAAGGCTTCCAGGCTGCCCAAGTAAAGGTCGATGATGTTTTCTGGCGATGGCTTTAGTACAACCTGAAATTGATAGTAATGCTGCATGCGGTTGGGATTTTCACCATAGCGGCCGTCTTTGGGGCGACGCGAAGGCTGTACGTACGCAGCGTTCCACGGCTCAGGCCCCAAGGCGCGCAAAAAGGTGGCTGTGTGGCTGGTGCCAGCACCCACTTCCATGTCAAACGGTTGTAACAGGGCGCAACCTTGTTGGTCCCAATAGTTCTGCAGGGTCAAAATGGCCTGTTGAAACGTCAGCGGTTTCTTTTGCATGTGCACCGGTGTCCTTCGTGATTCAATTTTTTGTACATCAATTGCCCCGTATTGTAATGGTTGCCAGGGCTTTCTTACTTACAGTGTGCCAATGCACAGGTACTTCATTTCCAGGAACTCTTCAATGCCCCACACCGAGCCCTCTCGTCCCAAACCTGATTGCTTCACGCCACCAAAAGGCCCCACTTCATTGGAGAAAACTCCCACATTGATGCCCACCATGCCATATTCAAGGGCGCGGCTGACTCGGAAGGTGCGTGCCGAGTTCTCGGTGTAGAAATAGGCGGCCAGGCCAAAAGGCGTGTTGTTGGCATAGTTGATAGCCTGTTCTTCAGTGTCGAACGGGAAAATGGCCGCCAGTGGGCCAAAGGTTTCCTCTGTTGCTACCAGCATTCGGTGGTCGGCATTGTCGATCAGGGTGGGCTGGAAAAAACGGCCACCCAGAGTGTGTGGTTTGCCGCCATGCAGCAGTTTCGCACCCTTTTCGAGTGCGTCGTCCACATGTTTTTGCACTTTGGCAACAGCGTTGTCATCAATCATAGGGCCTATGCTGGCTTTGGTTTTCAGGCCGTCACCCACTTCCAGTTTGGCAATTCGGGCTTGCAGCTTGTCGGCAAAAGCCTGTTGCACACTGCGCTGCACGTAAATGCGGTTGGTGCACACGCAGGTTTGGCCCGCATTTCGGAATTTTGAGGCAATCAAGCCGTCGGCTGCTTTGTCGAGGTCGGCATCTTCAAACACGATGAACGGCGCATGGCCGCCCAATTCCAGGCTCAGTTTCTTGATGGTTGGGGCGCATTGTTGCATCAGTACGCGGCCTACTTCCGTGCTGCCCGTGAAGGTCAGCTTGCGGACCACTTCGCTTTCGCAGAGCACTTTGCCAATATCGACGGATCGTTCAGCGTCGCCAGTGATGACGTTCAGCACACCGGCCGGAATACCTGCCTGTCGCGACAGTTCAGCTAGCGCCAATGCGCTAAGCGGGGTTTGTTCGGCGGGTTTGATCACCACTGTACAGCCAGCAGCCAAGGCGGGTGCCACCTTGCGGGTAATCATGGCGATCGGGAAATTCCATGGCGTAATGGCTGCGCAAACGCCGATGCCCTGTTTCAATACCAGCAGTTCGCGACCCAATTGCGGCGACTCCAGCACGCTGCCTTCGATGCGTTTGGCCTGCTCGGCAAACCATTCCACAAAGCTTGCGCCATAAATGACTTCGCCTTTGGCCTCGGCCAGTGGTTTGCCTTGTTCCAGGGTCATCAGAAATGCGAGGTCATCGGCGTTGTCAATGATGAGGTCAAACCACTTGCGCAGCATTTGCGCCCGGCTCTTGGCAGTGGTGTTGCGCCAGCTGTTCAACGCTTTTTCGGCACAAAGAATGGCGTCATGGGCCAATGCAACTGATGTGTTGCCAACGTGTGCAATGGTCTCGCCGGTGGAGGGGTTGTCTACTGGAAAATCAACTTCACATTCATGAAAGCTGCCATAAACAAACGGATTGGTTTTCAACAGGCTCGGATTCTTGAATTCAAATGTGTTGCTCATGGTTTCGTTTTGGGTACTGCTCATGTCCGTCTCTCTCGTTGTTCAGTGTGCTTCAAGGTTTAGCAGGGCTGTCAACTGCGCCGTACAGGCCACTGCGAATGTTTCGGTTCGCAATACACGTTGCGAAAAATTCAGTGGCAAGGCTCCCTTTTGAGTTGCCACATCGGTTTCTTCAGCGGACCAACCACCCTCGGGGCCCACGCAAATGACCAAAGGTCCCCGGGATGCCGAATGTTGGGTCCAGTTTTTCAAACTCTGTTCGGCCTGGGGTGTGAACCAAAGCACATGCGCGTCGGGCCATGTGCATGTCACGTGTTCAAGCGCTGCGCCCAGGTGCCGGACCGGTTCAACCACAGGCAGTTGTGCGCGCTCGCTTTGCAAGCTTGCCGCCAACACAACCCTTTCCCAGTGAGTTTGCCGCTTGTTTGCCCGCTCGCCCTCCAGTTTAACCACGCTGCGATGAGCCTGAACCGGATGAAAGCCAGCCACGCCCAATTCTGTACATTTTTCAAGCACCCAATCCATTTTGTCGCCCTCGGGCAGGGCCTGCAGCACATGCACGGGCCGGTTAAGCTCGGTGTTTTGCAATGCAACTTGGTTTTCAACCCGAATTTGTGCGAGTTTTTTCGAGGCATAGTGAATTGTGGCGTGGTATTCACATCCTTTGCCGTTCCAAATCCGTAACGCTTCACCTTCACGCAGGCGTAAAACCCTTGAGGCGTAGTGCATCAAGTCGTCCGACAGATCAAGCACTTGGCCCACGCTGTTGCAGTGTTCTAGCAGGAAGCGCGGTAAGCGCCTGCCTTTGTCGTGTTTCATGATTCCCTGTCTTTATTCAGTCGTTTGTCCGCAAGGGGGCGCTTTATTGGAATAGCTTTGATAAAATTCATGTTTTTCCAACTTTGCCACAGGCATAACCCTCAATCCCCATACCTATGTCCTCTTCGTCAAAGAACATGGCCAACGCGATTCGCGCGCTCGCCATGGATGCAGTTCAAGCCGCCAAATCCGGGCACCCCGGCATGCCAATGGGCATGGCCGAAATAGCCGTGGCCTTGTGGGCCCGTCACCTCAAACACAATCCGCAAAATCCCCAATGGGCTGATCGCGACCGCTTTGTGTTGTCCAACGGCCACGGCTCCATGTTGATTTATGCGCTGCTGCACCTGACCGGCTACGACTTGCCGATTGAGGAACTGAAGAATTTCCGCCAGCTGCATTCTAAAACACCGGGCCACCCGGAAGTAGACATTACGCCCGGAGTGGAGACCACAACTGGTCCATTGGGGCAGGGCATTGCGAATGCGGTGGGTTTGGCTTTGGCCGAAAAGCTGTTGGCCGCCGAGTTCAATGAAGCGGGTTTCCCGATTGTTGATCACAACACCTATGTGTTTTTGGGTGACGGTTGCCTGATGGAAGGTATTTCCCATGAGGCTTGTTCCCTGGCGGGCACTCTGGGTTTGTCCAAGCTGATCGTGATGTACGACGACAACGGCATTTCAATTGACGGTGAAGTAGAGCACTGGTTTGCCGATGACACGCCCAAGCGTTTTGAGGCCTACGGCTGGAATGTGATTCCGAGTGTCAACGGTCATGATGTGGACGCAGTAGATGCCGCAATCGAGCAGGCCAAGCAAAATGCCGCGCTTGATAAGGGCCCAACCCTGATTTGCTGCAAAACCAATATTGGCGAGGGTTCGCCGAACCTGGCTGGTACAGACAAAGTACACGGCGCACCGTTGGGCGATGCTGAAATTGCCGCAACCCGTGCTGCGATTGGTTGGGAACATGCCCCTTTCGAGATTCCTGCTGAGGTGTACAACGCGTGGGACGCACAGGTGGAAGGCGCTGCGCGCCAGTCAGCCTGGGACAAGCTGTTCGAGGCATATTCTGCCAAGTTTCCTGCCAAGGCTGCTGAGTTCAAGCGCCGCATGACAGGCGAACTGCCCGCCCGGTTTGAACAAACTGCGGCCCGCTTGCTGGCTGAAGTGGCCGCCAAGGGTGAAACCATTGCCACCCGCAAGGCCAGCCAAAATGCGATCACGTTGCTGGCTGCTGAACTGCCAGAATTGTTGGGTGGATCTGCGGACCTCACAGGTTCAAACCTCACCAACTGGCCCAAGTGTGTGGCGGTTCGTCGCAACAAAGATGGCTTTACGGCCGGTAACCACATCAACTGGGGTGTGCGCGAGTTCGGCATGAGTGCTGCGCTCAACGGTGTGGCCCTGCATGGTGGCTACATTCCCTTTGGCGCTACTTTCCTGACTTTTTCTGATTACAGCCGCAATGCCCTGCGCATGGCTGCGCTCATGAAGAAGCGCAATATTTTTGTGTTCACGCACGATTCAATCGGCCTGGGTGAAGACGGCCCCACCCACCAGCCTGTTGAGCATGCCGCCACCCTGCGCTTGCTACCCAATATGGACGTGTGGCGCCCTGCTGATTCAGTGGAATCGATGGCTGCCTGGAACAGCGCGGTGATGCGTAAAGACGGTCCGAGCAGCTTGTTGTTCAGCCGTCAAAACCTGCCTTTCCTGGCACGCGCTGAATCCGTTTTGAACTCAATTGCCAAAGGTGGCTACGTGTTGTCCGATGTCGCCAATGCCAAGGTCACCTTGATTGCCACGGGCTCCGAGATTGAAATTGCCATGAACACGCAGAAGGCTTTGGCCGAAAAAGGTGTGGCAGCGCGTGTGGTGTCCATGCCCTCAACCAGCGTGTTCGATCGCCAAACCGCAGCGTACAGGGCTGAGGTATTGGGCACGGCGCCGATTGCCGTGATTGAAGCTGGCATGACCGATGGCTGGTACAAGTACATTGCACAGGCTGGTGTGAAAGGCACCGTGCTGGGTATGAGCACCTTTGGTGAATCTGCACCTGCTGGCGCTCTGTTCAAGCACTTTGGGCTAACCACCGAGAAGTTTACGGAGGCCGCTTTGGCTTTGGCTCAATAACAGGCATTGGCTTAAGAAACCGAATATTTGATTTACTTTCAAGGAGATTTGTCATGACCATCCGCGTAGCGATTAACGGCTATGGCCGCATCGGCCGAAACGTATTGCGTGCCCACTATGAAGGTGGCAAAAAACACGACATTCAAATCGTGGCGATCAATGATTTGGGCGATCCCAAAACCAACGCTCACCTGACCCAGTACGACACTGCGCACGGCCGTTTCCCCGGCACAGTGACTGTCGATGGCGATTACATGGTTGTCAATGGCGACAAAATCAAGGTATTGGCCAATCGTAACCCTGCCGAACTGCCATGGGGCGAGTTGGGTGTAGACGTGGTGATGGAGTGCACAGGCTTTTTCACTTCCAAGGAAAAGGCCTCGGCCCACTTGAAAGGCGGTGCCAAAAAAGTAATCATTTCCGCCCCTGGCGGTAAAGACGTTGATGCCACTGTTGTATTTGGTGTGAACCACGGCGTATTGAAAAGCACCGACACAGTGATCTCTAACGCGTCTTGTACCACCAACTGCCTGGCCCCGCTGGTCAAGCCCTTGAATGATGCGATTGGTCTGGAAACCGGCCTGATGACCACTATTCATGCCTACACCAATGACCAGGTGTTGACCGACGTTTATCACGAAGACCTGCGCCGCGCTCGTTCTGCCACCATGAGCATGATCCCAACCAAAACTGGGGCGGCTGCTGCAGTTGGTTTGGTGTTGCCAGAATTGAATGGCAAACTGGATGGCTATGCTGTACGCGTGCCTACGATCAATGTATCCATGGTTGATCTGTCCTTCATCGCCAAGCGCGATACCACAGTTGAAGAAGTGAACAGCATTCTGAAAGCGGCAGCTGAAGGTCCCTTGAAGGGCGTGCTGGAGTACAACGAGGCACCTTTGGTGTCGATCGACTTCAATCACAATCCAGCCTCCAGCGCATTTGATGCAACTTTGACCAAAGTCAGCGGTAAGCTGGTGAAGGTATCGAGCTGGTACGACAACGAGTGGGGTTTCTCCAATCGCATGCTGGACACCACAGTTGCACTGATGAACGCCAAGTAATGCAAATGCGCGTTTTGAATGAAAAAGCCGGGCCTTGAGCCCGGTTTTTTTACGTCATCGTATTCCTCAAAAAACCTCCCCCTTTTGTGGGTCTCCCTACCCCTATTGGTCATGCGCAAAGCCTTGTTTCATGCCGTTAAACCGATATTCGTCGGGCTTTGGCGAGGTGGCTGAGAAGTAGGCTCCGTTCTGCTTTCTTTTCAATAAATTGATTGGACACCTCGCTGGGTAACCTGAACCCATTGTGATAAGCGAGTAATGCCATGTTGACCTTCCGTCCCAAAAAGCAAAAACTGACGCCCCTGCGTGTGCTGGTCACCGGCGTTTTGCTAATGCTCTGGATTCTCTTGGTGACACCTGCCCATGCGCAAAGTGGTGGTGCTCAATTCATCATCAAATTAAGGAATTCGGTTGAGTTAAGTAGCGCGCCGTCTTTGCGTCGTCTGGAGAAAGAGGGTGAGTTTCTGGCCGATGTCATGACCCGCAACAATGTGGATGCAAGCTGGTTGCGTGCTGGATCGGTGGGTACTCATGTGATGCGCTGGGGCAGTGGCGTGCGTGCGAGTGATCAGCAGTCCATGCTGAATCGATTGTCTAGCGATCCTGAGGTGGAGTTTGCAATCGAAGACCGCCCAATGCGCGCTTTTGCCACACCGAATGATCCCAGTTTCCTGAATCAATGGGCTTTGCGCTCGACATTGAACACGGCTGGTGCGAAGTTTGATCGGGCTTGGGATGTAGTGCGTGGCAGTGCTGATGTGATCATCGCTGTGCTCGACACAGGTGTGGTTTTCGAAACCCCTGATTTGATGGGTCGATTGCTCAGCGGTTACGATTTTGTATCCGATGTGCCCACAGCCAATGATGGCAATGGTCGCGATGCCAATGCAGCAGATCCTGGCAACTGGATCAGTAACTCAGATGCACAAACTTCAACTTTTTCTGGATGCAGCGTCAAGAATTCAAGCTGGCACGGCACTTTTGTGGCGGGGCAAATTGCGGCCAATACACACAGTGATTCCGATGTTGCTGGTGCGGACTGGAATGTGAAAGTTCTGCCTGTTCGCGTACTTGGCAAATGTGGAGGTTTGTTGTCAGATGTGCTGGACGCCATGTTGTGGTCAGCGGGTCTGGACGTGCCGGGTGTTCCACGCAATCCCAACCCCGCCGATGTGATCAACCTGAGTTTGGGCAGCCCGACCAGCTGTAGCTCCTTTGAGCAAACTGTGGTGGATAGAGTCAATGCAGCAGGCACTCTGGTTGTTGCTGCAGCTGGAAACAGCGGAGGTTCGGTCGACTCGCCAGCCAATTGCAACAATGTTCTTTCAGTGGGGGCTTTGGACCGCGATGGCAGCCGTGCCAGTTACAGCGCAATCGGCAGTGCAGTCAGCCTGATGGCACCGGGCGGTTTCAGCAACGACCTGGTGGGCTTGGGTAATTCAGGCGCCACCACACCGGCGTCGGCCAGTTTGGTGAGCAAAACCGGTACGTCCTTCGCTGCGCCTTTGGTGGCAGCCACGGCTGGGTTGATGCGCGCCATTAATCCATCACTGACGCCAGCCCAACTGCGAAGCCAAATTCTTGCAAGTACCTCAAATTTTTTAACGCCCAGAAGCAGCACTTGTACAGCCAACCAGGGTTCAGGCAGTTGCAATTGCACCACGGCAGTGTGTGGCGCGGGCATGCTCGATGCTTTTGCGGCTGTGTCTGCGGCGAAAGGCACGCGTCCTGTGGCCAATGCTTCTGTATCCGCCAATGGCTTGGGCACGAGCGGATATCAGGAGAGTGCCACCGGCTTGCATCCTGTTCGTTTGCGTGGCTCGTCCAGTGGCGTTGCAGCAGGGCGCAGCATTGCCTCTTACGCTTGGACGCAGGTGTCGGGTGAACAGTTGATGACAGGCACACAAACCACTGCCGATGTTGACCTGCCGGCGCCGACTTCAAGCTCCGACTTGGTGTTTCAACTCACCGTGACCGACTCGGTTGGCGAAGCGCACAGCAGCTTCACAGCCTTGCGTGTGGTGGCCAACGGGGACGATGGCAGTTCACCCTCATCGGTGGCCAGTGCCAGTTCAGGTGGCACCACCACACCCACCACCGACAATGGTTCGGGCTCCGGTTCGACTGTTTCTGCTGGTGGCGGCAGTGGTGGAGGCGGTGGCGGTGGCGCCACCACATTGCCCGGTTTGCTGTTGCTTACTCTGCTGATTGGGTTTTTCAGGAAGGTGGGTTCTGACCAAGCCACCATGACCGCAAAATCATAGATAGTCCAAATACAAGGCCACCCAAGGCACCACCCCTGTGTGCCTCAAATGCAATCGGGCCACCCACCAAAGCATCGGTGGTGTGGCCTGAATTCCATTCAAGTATCAGCTTTGCAATCAGCCCCGCAGCGAGGACCCACAAAGGCCAGCACAGAGCAGGTTTGCTTGGGGTTCTGTGCAGCGCAAGTAGCAGGCAGGCCACGAACTGAAAATGCAGGGCGCCGCTTAATCCGCAATACCACTGAACAGGCTCAATCCAGCTTAAATACAACGCAATCCAAGCCAATGACAGCAGTTGTATCCAAAGCCATTCGCTTTGGCTTCGCTGGTTCGAGAATCCCCAAGCCACAATTGCCAAGCCTGTCAGGTTCAGGCCCAGGTGAACCCACCCCAGGTGGGTAAACTGCGCTACAAGAATGTAAATGAAGAATGAGTCAATTAAATCAAGCCCTTGTCTTGAAAAGTCAGGTGCAAAAACTTGGCCGACAATTGCCAATATTCCAATCACAAAGGAGTAGACCACCCCGAGGAAAAGTGGGCTGGGGGCGTTATAATTCCGGATTGTTTCCAATAACCTTCCTTGAGAGTTGAAAAGCAATGTTGCGTTTCCTGCGCCTGACTGACCAAAACGTATCCAATAAACGTGTGTTGATCCGCGTCGATTTTAACGTGCCAGTGGATGCAAATGGCAACATCACGGAAGACACCCGCATTCGTGCCTCTTTGCCGGGTATCGAATATTGTTTGAACAACAATGCAGCCTTGTTGTTGACCAGCCACTTTGGCCGCCCCACTGAAGGGGAGTACGACGAAAAATTGAGCTTGGCACCCGTGGCAGCGCGTTTGGGCGAATTGTTGGGTCGCCCTGTGCGCTTGGTGAAAGACTGGGTGAATGGTGTGGATGTGAAAGCCGGTGAAGTGTTGCTGCTGGAAAATTGCCGATTCAACAAAGGGGAGAAAAAGAACAACCCGGAATTGGCACAAAAGATCGCCGCACTTTGCGACATCTATGTGAATGACGCTTTCGGCACCGCCCACCGCGCAGAGGCCACCACTCATGGCGCGGCACAATATGCGCCAGTGGCGTGTGCTGGCCCTTTGCTGGCTGCTGAACTTGATGCCTTGGGTGCAGCGCTTTCCGCTCCCAAACGCCCAATGGTGGCGATTGTGGCGGGCTCTAAAGTGTCGACCAAACTGACAATCCTGAATAGTCTGGCCGATAAAGTGGACCAGTTGATTGTGGGTGGTGGTATCGCCAATACATTCATGGCTGCTCTGGGCTTGCCAATCGGCAAGTCGCTTGCCGAGCACGATTTGGTGGGCGAGGCCAAGACCATCATCGACAACATGAAGGCACGCGGTGCTGCAGTGCCAATTCCCAGTGACGTAGTGGTAGGCAAAGAATTTTCTCCAACTGCTTATGCCACCAGCAAGAAAGTGGCTGATGTCGCTGCAGATGACATGATTTTCGACATCGGCCCCAACACAGCCGAAGAACTCGCTGCGATTCTGGACAAAGCTGGCACCATTGTATGGAACGGTCCAGTGGGGGTGTTCGAATTCGACCAATTTGGCAAGGGCACTGAGCGCCTGGCCATGGCCATTGCGAATTCCAATGCATTTTCAATTGCGGGAGGTGGCGACACCTTGGCAGCTATTTCCAAATACAACATTGGTGATCAGGTCAGCTATATTTCCACCGGTGGCGGTGCGTTCCTTGAATTTTTGGAGGGTAAAACCCTGCCGGCCGTAGAAATTCTTCAACAGAGAGCGGCCTGATGGTCAACTCAGGGAGCAAATTGGTGCCCAACGTGTATGTACCCCGACAAACCAAAATCGTGGCCACTTTGGGGCCAGCCTCCACTGACCCCGTCGTTCTTGAGAGAATGATTGCCGCGGGCATGAATGTGGTGCGGGTCAACTTTTCGCACGGCACTGCCCAAGAGCACATTGACCGGGTGAGAACAGTGCGTGACATTGCAGCCCGCTTGAAGCGCGATATTGCGGTGATGGCCGATTTACAGGGTCCCAAAATTCGAATTGGTGTGTTTGCCAATGGCTCCACCAACCTCGTTAACGGTCAGCCCTTTGTGCTGGAAGCCAAGTGCGACTCAGGCAACGATGAGCGGGTGGGTCTGGACTATCCGGAATTGGTCAACGATGTAAAAACCGGTGACACTTTGTTGCTGGATGACGGCAAGATCGTGCTGAAAGTCAAAAAAGTAACTCCCAGCCAAATTCACTGTGAAACGGAAGTGGGGGGCGTGCTCAAAAACCGAAAGGGTATCAACAAATTGGGCGGCGGCCTGTCCGCGCCAGCGCTGACCTCGAAAGACATGGAAGACATTCGCACTGCAGTGGCTTTCGAGGCAGACTACATCGCGGTCAGTTTCCCCAAAAGTGGTGCGGATATGTACATGGCTCGCGAACTGACTCGCGCTGCCGGCGGCCATGCCATGATGATTGCCAAGATTGAACGTTGTGAGGCACTTGAGAATCTGGATGATTTGATCCGTTCTTGCGATGGTTTGATGGTGGCTCGTGGTGATTTGGCGGTTGAAATTGGCGACGCCGCTGTACCTGCGGCTCAAAAGCGTCTCATTCGAGCAGCCCGGGAAGCCAACAAGCTGACCATTACTGCTACCCAGATGATGGAAAGCATGATTGAAAGCCCCGTGCCCACCCGCGCTGAAGTGTCCGATGTGGCCAATGCAGTGCTCGATGGCACAGACGCCGTGATGCTGTCAGCTGAAACCGCTGCGGGCAAGTTCCCAGTAGAAACCATTGTGGCCATGGCCCGGGTGTGCGTTGAAGCAGAGAAGTCCGCGACCATCAATCTGGACACTGATTTTTTGAATCGAAAGTTCAAGCGAGTGGACCAGTCGATTGCAATGGCCGCTTTGTTTACTGCACACCACCTTGAGGTGAAAGCGATTGCGGCGTTGACCCAGTCTGGGTCTACTGCCCTGTGGATGTCGCGTTTGAACAGTGGCGTACCCATTTTTGCACTGACGCCTGAAGAAAAAACCCGACGTCGTCTGTCGATGTACCGTGACGTGCGCACTGTCATGATGCAGTACGAAACTGAGGACCGTGAAGTATTGCTGGCGAAATCAGAGCAGGCTTTGCTGGATGCCAAAGTGGTTGAGCTCGGTGATCTGATTGTGATCACCATTGGTGAGCCAATTGGTAAATCCGGAGGAACCAACACCATGAAAATTGTTCGTGTGGGCGAACACATTGGCTTGCTGAATTAACCAGTTATTTGACTAATTTTATTTTTCGGAGACTTTGAAATGCCTCTCGTATCCATGCGCCAACTGTTGGACCATGCCGCTGAAAACGGCTACGGCATTCCCGCGTTCAACGTGAACAACCTGGAACAGGTTCAGGCCGTCATGGCCGCTGCTGATGAAGTTGGCGCGCCTGTCATTCTTCAAGCCAGCGCTGGTGCCCGCAAGTACGCGGGTGAGCCATTCATCAAGCACTTGATTCAGGCGGCTGTGGAAGCATTTCCGCACATTCCGCTGGTTATGCACCAAGATCACGGCACCAGCCCCAAGGTTTGCCAGGGCGCCATTGACCTGGGCTTTGGTTCGGTCATGATGGATGGTTCTCTGATGGAAGACGGCAAAACGCCAGCTTCTTTTGATTACAACCTTGAGGTGACCCGCAAGGTGGTGGAAATGGCTCACAAGGTGGGCGTGACTGTTGAAGGTGAACTCGGTTGTTTGGGTAACCTGGAAACTGGTGAAGCTGGAGAAGAAGACGGCATTGGCGCTGAAGGCAAGTTGGATCACAGCCAAATGCTGACCGATCCAGAAGAGGCTGCCGTATTTGTCAAAGCGACTCAACTGGATGCTTTGGCCATTGCCATCGGAACCAGCCACGGTGCTTACAAGTTCAGCCGCAAACCCACTGGCGATATCCTTGCCATTTCACGCGTGAAGGAAATTCATGCCCGTATTCCAAATACCCACTTGGTAATGCACGGTTCATCGTCGGTGCCCGCAGAATTGCTGGCCATCATCAATCAGTACGGTGGCAAAATGAAGGAAACCTACGGTGTTCCCGTAGAGGAAATTCAGGAAGCCATCAAGTATGGTGTGCGCAAAATCAATATTGACACCGATATTCGTCTGGCCATGACCGGCGCAGTGCGTAAGTTTTTGTTCGAGAACCCTGACAAATTCGACGCGCGTGAGTGGCTGAAACCCGCGCGTGAAGCGGCCAAGCAAATTTGTAAGCAGCGTTACATGGAGTTTGGTTGTGAAGGGCAGGGCGCGAAGATCAAACCAATTGCCATGAGCGAAATTGCACAGAAATATGCCAAGGGCGAACTCGCGCAAATCGTTCAGTAAACAGCCAGAAAAAGCCTGTAGAAGCTCACGCGGGCTAAGCCCCGCGTGTTTTATTTTTAAAGCCTGAATCCCAAGAGGCCATTTGAATGAGTACTGTGTTTGAAACCAAGCTGACTTCCCTGCCTTTGCTGCACCGAGGCAAGGTTCGGGAAAATTTTTCCGTTGGCGACGACAAAATGTTGATTGTGGCCAGTGACCGCCTGTCCGCATTCGATGTCATTCTGGACCAACCCATCCCCGAGAAAGGCATGGTGCTGACCCAGATGGCCCAGTTCTGGTTCGACATTCTGGCTGATGTGGTTCCCAATCATCTGACTGGAGTAGCTCCCGAAACAGTGGTGTCGGCCGAAGAAGCACCGCAGATCAAGGGACGTTCCATGGTCGTCAAAAAACTGAAAGCTTTGCCAATCGAGGCGGTGGTACGTGGCTACCTGATTGGTTCTGGCTGGAAAGACTACCAGGCCACAGGTGCCGTGTGTGGCATCAAATTGCCTTCTGGTATGCAAATGGCTGCCAAGCTGGATGAACCAATTTTCACGCCAGCCACCAAGGCCGCCATGGGTGAGCATGATGAGAATATCGACTTCGACACCATGAGCGATGTAGTTGGCCGTGACCTAGCCCAACAAATTCGTGACGTATCGATTGCCTTGTACACCAAGGCCAGCGATTATGCCGCACGCCAGGGCATTATTATTGCGGACACCAAATTTGAATTCGGGCTGGATGAAAACGGCACCCTGACCTTGATGGACGAAGTGCTCACCGCTGATTCTTCACGCTTCTGGCCTGCAGACCAATACCAAGTGGGTATTTCCCCACCTTCTTACGACAAACAGTTTGTTCGCGACTACCTGGAAAGCGTACCGGGCTGGAACAAAAAGGCACCAGCGCCTACACTTCCACAAGACATCATTGACAAAACAGCGGCCAAGTATCGACAAGCCTATGAAATTTTGACTGGCCGCCTTTGGATTGGATAAGCACATGACCGAAGCCACACACATGCACACCTCCGACCATCCCAAAGTGGGTGTAGTCATGGGTTCCTCTTCCGACTGGGAAGTGATGAAAAACGCCGTGCAGGTGCTGCGCGATTTTGGAGTGGATTATGAAGCCCGTGTGGTTTCAGCTCACCGTATGCCTGATGAAATGTTTGCTTACGCGGAGACAGCAGCCACCCGCGGCATTCAGGTCATTATCGCCGGTGCTGGTGGTGCGGCCCACCTGCCCGGCATGCTGGCGGCCAAAACAATTGTGCCGGTGATGGGTGTGCCGGTGCCCTCGAAGTACCTCCGTGGTGAAGACTCACTGTTGTCGATTGTCCAAATGCCCAAAGGCATTCCAGTGCACACCTTCGCGATTGGTGAGGCGGGTGCGGCCAATGCCGCTTTGGGGGCTGTCGCCATTTTGGCCTTGACCGACACTGAACTAAACCAGAAATTGCAGGAGTTTCGCGTAAGCCAGTCGAATGTGGCCCGTGAAATGGAACTGCCTCCTTTGCGTTGATTCTTAAGCCAAACACATGAGCAAGATCGAATTCAAAACAGCTAAACCTGGCCAGTGGCTGGGCCTGTTGGGTGGTGGCCAGTTGGGCCGCATGTTCTGCATGGCAGCGCAAAGCATGGGGTATCGCGTGTTGGTGCTGGATCCCGCCGCCAACGGCCCCGCTGGTTCCGTGGCTGATGATCAGGTGCTTGCCGATTACCTCGACGATCAGGGCTTGGCGCGCTTGGCCCAGCGTTGTGTGGGTGTCACCACCGAGTTTGAAAACGTACCTGCTTTGGCGCTCGACACCTTGTCCAAAAGCATTCCTGTGAGTCCATCGGCGTTTTCAGTGGGTGTTGCGCAAAACCGCATTGAAGAAAAAGCGTACATCACTGGTTGCGGCGTGCCAGTTGCACCCCATGCGGCCATTCGCAGCATGGCCGACATCACCGCTGATTTGGAGCACTTGCTGCCGGGTATCGTGAAAACGGCCCGTTTGGGTTATGACGGCAAGGGTCAGGTTCGTGTGAAAACGCTGGACGAGGTACGAAAGGCTTTTGCCGATTTGAATGAGGTGGACTGCGTCCTTGAAAAACGCCTTAACCTTCAAAAAGAAATGTCAGTGATTGTCGCCCGCGATCACAAGGGTGAATGTGCGACGTTTCCTGTGGCGGAAAATCACCATCGCAAAGGTATCCTCGCTACAACCATTGTGCCAGCCCGCATCGATGAAGCCATGGCCGCTCAAGCACGGGCCAATGCTATTTCAATTGCCGGGGCACTTGATTACGTGGGAGTGCTGTGCGTCGAGTTTTTTGTGGTCGATGATCTTGGCTTGGTGGTCAATGAAATTGCACCGCGCCCTCACAACAGCGGGCACTATTCGATTGACGCCTGTGTCACTTGCCAGTTTGAACAACAGGCTCGCGTGCTTGCCGGGCTGCCATTGGGCGACACTCGCCAGCACAGCCCCGCCGTCATGGTGAACCTGCTGGGTGACCTTTGGTATGGCGAAGATGGCAGCATTCGTGAACCTGCCTGGGAAAAGGTATTGGCCATTCCCGAGGTGAAGCTGCACCTGTATGGCAAGGAACAAGCCAGGGTAGGGCGCAAAATGGGCCACATCACGGTGATTGCAGAAACCCTCGACCGTGCCCTGGCGGTTGCACAAGAAGTTAGAGACATTCTTGGCATTGGCGATGACGACGACTGATTCCGGCAGACCTCACTTGCATGCCGCGCTGCTGGATCCAAGTGATATGCACATTCAGCGTTGCGCTCAGGCGCTTCAAAGCGGCGAGTTGGTCGCTTTCCCAACTGAAACCGTGTTTGGCTTGGGTGCAGCTGTTTCTCAGCTGGGCGCTATTGAAGGCATTTTCAAGGCGAAGGGGCGACCCTCAGAACACCCGCTGATTGCCCACGTGGCCCCCGGTGCCGATTTAACCGGCTGGGTGGCTGAATTGACCGCTACGATGCACAAGTTGATGAATGCGTTCTGGCCTGGTCCACTCACTTTGGTGGTCCCCAAAGGCGAGCGCATGCCTTTCGAAGTGACTGGCGGGCAGACTTCAGTGGGGATTCGCTGTCCTTCGCACCCGGTTGCAATTAAGCTGTTAAAAGCCACTGGTGTGCCGGTGGCAGCACCCTCGGCCAATCGGTTTGGCAAGGTCAGTCCCACTCGAGCAAGCCATGTGTTGGCTGAGCTTGGCGACCGAATTCCGTTTATTCTGGATGGTGATGTGCCTGAGGTAGGTATTGAATCGACCATTGTTTCATTGTTGGAAGATCAGCCTGCCATACTGCGGCCTGGCGCCATTACCGCTGAGCAAATAGAGGCAGTGTTGGGCGTGCCTGTGAAAAGTCACAGCGAGGTATCCAAAACTCCAAATTCCAATCCGCGGGTTTCCGGTGCGCTTGAAAAACACTACAGCCCTGATGCCAAGGTGTGGGTATTACCGGCTGGCGGATTAGCTGCCTTGGAATTGCAGAATAAAACCTTGTGTGTGGGTTGGACCGATGAATTTCTGGCGCAGGCCGATGCACTGAGAGAAAAGTTCGGGGAAGTGCTGGTTGAAGCCTTGAGTGACAAACCTGGCGAAGTTGCCAAGGCGCTTTACGCCACTTTGCGTCAGGCCGATGAACTGGCGTGCAGGCAAGTATTGTTTGAAAAGCCTGGGCAAACCCCGGATTGGGAAGCGGTCAATGATCGCTTGAAACGCGCTTCCGCCTGAGTTACCACACTGCTTGGTTTAATCACATTTGCTGGGTTGGAATGTGCCCGCGTTGCTCGGCAATCACATTGTTGTCATCCACAAACACCAGCTTGGGCTGAAATGTTTTGCATTCCTGATCATCCAGCGTGCCGTAGGCCGCAATAATTACCAAATCACCCTTTTGGGCACGGCGTGCAGCTGCACCGTTCAGGGAAATCATGCCGCTCCCGCGTTCGCCCTTGATGGCATAAGTTGAAAAACGCTCGCCATTGTCAATCACGTAAATGTCGATGCGCTGAAATTCAATAATGCCTGACGCCTCGAGAAGATTTTCATCAATCGCGCAAGAACCTTCATAGTGCAGTTCGCAGTGGGTTACTTTGGCTCGGTGTATTTTTCCGAGCAACATCTCACGATGCATCAGTCAATCTCCAGATTGTCGATCAGGCGGGTTTGACCCAGCTTGGCCGCGGCCAGTATAACCAGCGGCGTTTGATCGGACAGGTTTTCATCGGTGGGGCGTTGCAGGTCTGATTGCCTGCGTACCTCAAAATAATCGGGCTTCCAGCCACGGTTCGCCAGTGTATCGGCGCAAACGCGCTCCAATTGTACCAACTGGTCCAAATTCGGGCGACCCGATTTTACCTGATTCGAGAGATCATTCAAAAGTCGATACAAAAATGGCGCTTCGGCACGATCTTTCTCATTCAGGTAGCGGTTGCGCGACGAAAGGGCCAAACCGTCCTCGGCCCGTACCGTGGGGGCTGCAATAATTTCGATCGGCATGGCCAGCTGGGCCACCAGGCGCCGAATAATCATCAGTTGCTGATAGTCTTTCTTGCCAAATACGGCCACTTTTGGCTGGACGCAGTTAAACAATTTGGTAACTACAGTACAGACGCCCTCAAAAAAGCCAGGGCGAAATTCACCTTCCAGCGTGCCACCCAGATCGTCTGGCGGCTTTACTCGATAATCCTGTGGCTCGGGGTAGAGGTCGCGCTCGGTGGGCGCAAACATGACATACACCTGTTCCTTCTCAAGTTTTTCCGCGTCCTCCTGCATGGTACGCGGGTACTTGTCGAAATCCTCATTCGGGCCAAACTGCAAGCGGTTTACAAACACACTCGCTACAACCGGGTCGCCGTGTTTGGCAGCAATTCGCATTAGGGACATGTGGCCCTCGTGCAAATTGCCCATGGTGGGCACAAAAGCCACGCGGTTTTGGCCACGCAGTTGATCGCGCAGTTCGGAAATTGAAGAAATCTGTCTCATCAAATACTCAGAATGTGTGTTCTGCTGTGGGGAAGGATTTGTCTTTCACGGCAGACACATAGGCCTGCACAGCAGCTTGAATCGAGGGCTGATTATCCATGAAATTGCGTACAAACTTCGGTTTTTTGCCTGGAAAAACATTCAACATGTCGTGTAGTACCAAAACTTGTCCGTCACAATCAACCCCGGCGCCAATGCCGATGGTGGGTACTGTGAGGCTTTTGGAAATGTCGGCCGCAAGTTTGCCCGGAATCAGTTCGAACAGCACCATTTGGGCGCCAGCCTCCTGCATGGCTTTGGCATTGGTTTTCAGAGTTTTCGCGGCTTTGGCATCGCGGCCTTGCACGCGATAACCGCCCAAGGCGCTGACCGATTGCGGCGTCAGGCCCAAATGGGCACACACTGGGATGTCTCGTGTGGTCAGGTATTCCACTGTCGGAGCCAGCCATGCAGTGCCTTCAAGTTTCACCATGTTTGCGCCTGCTGCCATCAGTTTGGCGGCATTTCGATAGGCCTGTTCTACGCTTTCCTGGTAACTGCCAAACGGCATGTCGGCCACCACAAATGCATTTTTATTGCCTGCGGCCACACAGCGCGTGTGGTATTCCATCATGTCCATGGTCACAGGCAAGGTGCTAGGCATACCTGCCAGTACCATGCCCAAAGAGTCGCCAATCAACAAAATATCCACGCCGCTTGCATCGAGTACGCTGGCAAAGCAAGCGTCGTAGCAGGTCAGCATGGCGATTTTTTCCTGATTTTTTTTCATCTCAAGCAACGCGGGCAAGGTAACAGCCTTGCGGGTGCTGTTGGCAGCGGCTTGGGGTTGTGCGCTCATGGTGTGCTCTCGTGAGGGGTAGGTGTTACTCAGACCAGTTGAAGAACTCGCGTCGACCTTTCATCCCGTCGATCTGGTTTAACAACAAATCAAAATCTTCGGAATGATCTACCGGGTTTAAATGCTCGGTGTTCACAATTAACAGTGGTGCGTCGTCGTAGTGGTAAAAAAACCGGCTGTATGCATCGCTTAACTGGGACAAATACGCCTCGGTGATGTTCACCTCATAGGGCGTTGCGCGTTTTTGCACCCGTTCAATCAGCGCTTGCGGCGAGGCTTGTAGGTAAATCACCAAATCCGGCACGCTGGTTTGTGGGCTTTGGTGTTGATAAATTTGCTGGTACAGCTTCAGCTCTTCCTCATCCAGCGTCAGGCTGGCAAACATGCGGTCTTTTTCCAGCAGGAAGTCGCTGACCACCATGTTTTCGAAAAAGTCCCGCTGGGTCAAATCCCGCAGCTGCCCAATGCGCTGAAACAAAAAAAACAACTGGGTGGGCAGGGCGTAGCGGGCGGGTTCTTGGTAAAACTTCTCAAGAAAGGGATTGTCTTCAGGCTTCTCGAGCAACAGCTCTGCCTGAAATCGCTGGGCGATCAGTCGGGCCAGCGAGGTTTTTCCCACGCCAATGGGGCCTTCAATCACGATGTGGCGATACTTTTCTGACAACAAGTTTTAATCTCCGGTGGATGGCTTGCGCGCGGCCTCAGTGTAGCGCAGGGGTGAAGCTGGTATTGGAAAAAAAGTTCAAATTGCCTTGACGATCTGATCCAGTGTGCCTTGCAAATAACTTTTGGCTGGGCCAAGCCCAGGAACAAGAACATCCGGATTCAACTGCAAGAGTGGTTCCAGTACAAAGCGCCGCGTGTGCATGCGGGGGTGAGGAATCGTCAGTTCTGGGGTATTAACGGTTTGTTGACCCACCAAGAGCACGTCTACATCGATCGGACGGGGGGCGTTGCGCGTGGTGCGCACTCTTCCCAATTGTGACTCGATTGACATGCAGGCGTGCAACAGTTGTTCGGCGTTGCCTTGCCACATTAATTCCAGCACTGAATTCACATAGTTTGGGCCTGTGGCATCCACCGGGGCACTTTCGAATCGAGGCGACTCGCGGACCGCTTCGGCCCAGGGGTGTGCCCGAAAATGTTCCACGACTTCGTCGAACAAAGCCATGGGGTGGCCCAAGTTACCGCCCAGGCCCAGGTAGCACAGCATCCGGTTCACCTTGATGTTCACTCGCCTTGTGGTCCTGGTCCGGCGTGGCTGGCACCGGGCGCACCCGTTGCGGGTTTAGGTTTTCTGCGCCGTCGTTTCTTCTTGGTGGGGCCGTCGTTGCCTGCGGGTGTTCCGCGCAGGGCGTCCAGCATGTTTTGGCGGTTGTTCACATCGCCATCGCTGAATTCGCGCCACCATTCGGCCAATTCAACATCGGCGTCTACATCGCCCACCATGGCACGCAATTCATAGAAATCGAGCGATGCCCGGAATTTCTGTTGCTCCAGCATGCGGAATGGCGCCTTGCCGGCACGTTTTTCGAAACGTGGTTGAAATGCCCAAATTTCACGCATGTCGCCGGTTAGACGACGTGGAATGGCCGTGCGTTCGGCCTGTTCGGCCAGTACATCGTCCATCGCGGCAAACAGTGCCGGGAATTTCAATTCCCCCTGTTCAAGTTTCTTCTCCCAGTTTTCAAGCACCAAATGCCACAACAAGCAGGCAAACAGGAAGCCCGGGCTGAGTGGCTTGCCTTCTTTTACGCGTTTGTCGGTGCGGGCCAAAGCCTCGGTCAGGAAGGGTTCACCGCGTTGGTGCTCCAGAATTGCATCGAGCAAGGGAAATACACCATGATGCAATCCAGCTTCCCGCAAACCTTTCAAGCAGGCCATGGCCGAGCCGCTCATCAGCAGCTTCAGCATTTCATCAAACAGCCGCGAGGCAGGTACATTGCGCAGCAAGTCAGACAACTCCGCGATGGGCGCGTAGGTAGCCGGTTCAATCTCGAAATTAAGTTTGGCTGCGAAACGCACCACACGCAGCATTCGAACCGGGTCTTCGCGGTAGCGCAGGCTTGGCTCTCCAATCATGCGCAGCACTCGCGCACGCAGGTCTTCCATGCCATGGTGGTAGTCCCACACGGTTTCCGTGCTGGGGTCGTAGTACATGGCGTTGACGGTGAAGTCGCGTCTTGAGGCGTCTTCGTCTTGCCGACCGAATTCATTGTCGCGCAGCACCCTGCCATGCTCATCTTTCTCATTGCTAGCACTGGCCAAGGCTCTGAAAGTTGAGGTTTCAATGGTTTCAGGGCCAAACATCACGTGCACAATTTGAAAGCGCCTGCCAATGACCCGTGCGCGGCGAAACAGTCTTTGGGTTTGTTCAGGGCTTGCGTCAGTGGCCACGTCGAAGTCTTTGGGACGCATGCCCAAGAGCAAATCGCGCACGGCACCGCCCACAACAAAGGCTTTGTAACCCTTGCTTTGCAAGGTTTCGCACACGCGGATCGCATTGTGGCTAACCAGGCGGCGATCAATTTTGTGCTCGGCCACACCCCACACCTTGGGTTTGTGCACGCCGTAGCTTGCTTTCACTTTCTTGGGTGTCCCCAGGTTCAAGTGCGCAGCTGGCCCCGGGGTTTCACGCCCCAGCGTGGCCGGCTTGGAAAACATCCGTTTAAACAGTTTCTTGATCATTTGAACAACTCAAGGACAGGCCAGCCGCGTGTTTGTGCAATTTCAGCCAGTTTGTTGTCGGGGTTTGCTGCAACTGGGTGGCTTACGCATTCCAGAAGGGGCAGGTCATTGATGGAGTCGCTGTAAAAGTAACTGCTCTCAAAGCTGCTCAAAGTCCAGTTCTTCGCGGCCAACCAGTCGTTCAGCCTTGTCACTTTGCCCTCCCTGAAACTGGGCACACCAGTGATCTTGCCTGTGTATTCACCATCGACCAATTCGGGTTCGGTAGCGATCAGGGCTTCAATACCGAATGCCTGTGCAATTGGTTGGGTAATAAAGCTGTTGGTGGCCGTAATGATCACGCACACGGCATTGTCCGCCTGGTGCTGTTTTACCAGCTCAATGGCGCTTGGTTTCAAGTTGGGTCGAATGACTTCAGCCATGAACTCATTGTGCCAAGCCGCCAGTTGTGCACGTTTGTTGTCGCGCAGCGGGCGCAATTGAAAGTCCAGAAACTCGTCGATGTTCAGCGTGCCTGCTTTGTAGTCCGCAAAAAACTGATCGTTGCGCGCCTCAAATTCGGCCCGGTCCAGTACACCTTTGTTGATGAGGAATTGCGACCATCCATGGTCGGAGTCGATGGGCAACAGGGTGTTGTCCAGGTCAAACAGTGCGAGTTTCATATTCTCGAATTACCAGACTTTCTCGTCGTTTCATCCAGTGGCGCAGCAAATTCACGCTCACTGGTTTTTGTTGTTCAAGGGAAAAGCGATCCAGCCCGTCCATCACCGCCATCAGCGAGCCCATGTCACGCTGGAAATAGCGAAGTGCGTACTCAATGACCTCTTCACTTAACTGCAGGCCCCGCGATTTCGCCATGGCTTGCAGTGCCGCATGTTTTTCCTGATCGCTCAAGGGGTGCACGCGCAAGCACAAGCCAGCTTCAATGCGTGTGCGTAAGTCATCACGCAGTTTCAGTTCGGTGGTGGGGTGCTCACCCGCCAACACGATTTTACCGGGTTTGTTCTCGGCCATGCTTGAATTGAACGCATTGAACAATTGCACCTGGGAGTACGGGGTCAGGCGGTCAATGTTGTCGATCACCAAGGCCTGTTCGCCAGGCTTGAACACAAAGCGATTGCCGCCGGCAAGTACATTTACTCCCAGTTGGCTGGCCACGCCCCGCAGCAAATGACTTTTTCCGCAACCTGAAGGTCCGTAGATGTACACAAACGGACTGGTTCCCTTCATTTGGATCAGTTCTCGCAGTTCATGCACAAGCTGCCCGTTCTGCCCAACCAGAAAGTTGGACAGTGTCGGCCTGGGGGGCGTGAACACATCGAGAAGCAACTGTTGCATGGGCATTGCCAAAGCGGGGGGAATCGAGCAGCTCCCAATAATACCCTTGAATGACACTTTTTACGCCCTGTCTCGGTTAAAATACACCCACTCGCGCTTGTGGCCACAAACCTGAAGCAAGCAACCCAGCACCACAATTTTTCGGACCGAATTTCAATGAATTCTCCCTTGACCTACAAAGACGCCGGCGTTGACATGCAAGCCGGTGATGATCTGGTTGATGCAATCAAACCCATGGCAAAGCGCACCATGCGCCCAGGTGTGCTGGCTGGTATTGGCGGTTTTGGCGCCATGTTCGAAGTACCCAAAGGGTACAAAGAACCCGTGCTCGTCTCCGGCACCGATGGTGTGGGTACCAAGTTGCGTCTGGCCTTTGAGTGGAACATTCACAACACCGTGGGTATTGATTTGGTGGCCATGAGTGCCAACGATATTTTGGTTCAAGGCGCAGAGCCCCTTTATTTTCTCGATTACTTTGCATGCGGCAAACTGGACGTTAAAACAGCCGCAAGTGTAGTAGGCGGTATTGCCTATGGTTGTGAACAAGCGGGTTGCGCGCTCATTGGTGGCGAAACCGCCGAAATGCCCGGCATGTACCCCGACGGTGAATATGACTTGGCTGGTTTTGCGGTAGGCATTGTTGAAAAATCCGAAATTCTGGATGCCAGCAAAGTGAAGGCCGGCGATGTTATTTTGGGCCTCGCGTCCAATGGCATTCACTCCAATGGTTTTTCGTTGGTGCGCAAAATTCTGGAACGTGCCCAACCCGATTTAACCCAGCTTTGCGATGGCATGCCCTTGCGCGAGGCCATCATGGCTCCAACCCGCATGTATGTGAAGCCTGTGCTTGAGTTGATCAAGAAGGTGCCGGTTCATGCGCTGGCCCACATCACTGGTGGTGGTTTGGTCGAAAACATTCCCCGTGTGTTACCCGACAATTTGGTGGCTGACCTCGACCGTGGTACGTGGCCAGAAACGGATTTGTTCAAGTGGTTGCAGCAAAACGGTCAGGTACCGTTTGATGAAATGAACCGCGTGTTCAACTGTGGTATTGGCATGGTTGTGGTGCTGCCGGCAGAACAAGCCAAGGCTGCAATGGATTTGTTAAGCGCAGCGGGTGAAAAGGTGTATCAAGTGGGCGTGGTTCGCCCGCGTGTTGAGGGCGAAGCACACACCATTGTTCGCCCTGCAAAATAAGTGTTCACCGGTTAATCAAGCCGGGATAAAGCCCAGTCGATGTGTTCCATCAGGAATACATCGGCGCTTGAGCGCATTTCGAGCAGTGCTTCGCGCATTCCTGTAACACCCACACTGTTGCCGGCAGCCACGGCCAAATTTCGTCTAAACCGCCTGTAGCCAATACGGCGAATGGCGCTGCCCTCGGTTATTTTTAAAAATTCCTCCTCGGTCCAGCGCATCATGGCAAACCAGTCGGGTTTTTCAAACTCGGCACGCGGATTGAAGTCAGCGTATTGCGCAGGCTTGGCGAACTTGTTCCACGGACATGCCAATTGGCAGTCGTCGCAACCATAAATTCTGGTGCCCACGAGTGGGCGAAGTTCAAGGGGTATTTCGCTGTCGTGCTCAATGGTCAGGTACGAAATACAAAGTCGGGCATCCACCTGGTAGGGTTTCACAATTGCTTGAGTGGGGCAGGCCGTGATGCAGCTGGTACACGTACCACAGTGGTTCTTGCCAAACTCACCACTCAGCGGCAAAGGCATGTTCGTGAACACCTCACCTAAAAAAAACAGCGAACCTTCCTCGGGGTGAATAAGCAACGTGTGTTTGCCTCGCCAGCCCAAACCAGCCTTGCGTGCAATTTCCACTTCAGCCGTGGGAGCGCTGTCCACAGCAACACGAAACCCGAATCCGCCTACCTCGGAATTCACAGCTTCGGCGAACCGTTTCAGTCGCTGGCGTATTACTTTGTGGTAATCACGTCCGCGCGCATACAAACTCACATAGGGTTTGTTGCTGGCTTCGATTTCCATCAGGGTTTTCTCGGTGAATGTCGTCGCATCAGGCTGGTTCAGCGTTGTTTCAGGCACGTAAGGCACACGCAGTGATACGATTCGAATCGCACCGGGAAACAGGGTGTCTGCATTCAGGCGATTCAATCCGTGGCGCTCCATGTAGGCCATTTCGCCGTGCATGCCCTGGTTTAGCCAGGCTTGCAAATGGGGCTCACAGGCCTGCAAATGGGTGTCGCTGACACCCATGCAGCCCAAACCCTGTGCGTTGGCCACACGTTGCAACAATGCCCAGTTCTCTTGTTCTTGATGAGCCTGCATGAAAACTTATACCCGCTATTTACCCGACGACGCCGCAACCCACAGTGTAGGGGAAAAGCTCGCCAAACTTGCGCAAGCGCCGCTTCGCATCTACCTTTCCGGCCCATTGGGTGCAGGTAAAACAGCATTGGTGCGGGCGTTTTTGCGGGCTTTGGGAGTGCGGGGTGCGGTTAAAAGTCCTAGCTATGCGTTGGTAGAACCTTACAATTTCTCGAATTATTCTGTGTATCACTTTGATTTTTATCGATTCTTCGATCAGAATGAATGGGAAGAATCCGGTTTTCGTGATTACTTTGAGGAAAATGCCATTTGTTTGGTCGAATGGCCCGAGAAGGCTGGCGGCCTGCTTCCTCAAGCGGATATTGAAATTCACCTGAGTTATCACCAACACGGGAGCCCCGAAACAACAGGGCGACGCATCGAGGTGAGAGCCCTGTCGCCAGATGGGCAATATTTGGTAAAACAACTGAACGAACAACAATAGCCTATGAATTCGCGTCGCGACTTGTTGAAAACCGTTGGGGCAGGAATGCTTCTGAAACTGATGCCTGTGGGCGCTTTTGCTGCTGACCAGGTGAAGTTTGTGGATGTTCGCCTGTGGCCCGCTGATGAATACACACGGGTAACGCTAGAGCACGCGGGCGCGATCAAGTACAAACACTTCCTGATTGAGAATCCCTGGCGCATGGTGATCGATTTGCTTGACATGCGACTCGACAACACCCTGAAAGACCTCACCAGTCGCCTGCATCCCGAAGACCCTTATGTGCAACAAATTCGGGTCGGACAATACGATGCGAACACTGTGCGACTGGTGTTCGATCTGAAGGCGGAAGTCAAACCAGAAATTTTCACGATTGATCCAATCGCCGAGTATCAAAATCGGTTTGTCGTGGATTTTTACCCCAAGAATCCGGCAGATCCATTGCTGGCTTTGCTGAAAAAGTCGGATGACCCGGCGATGCGAGAGGACGAAATTTCTCGTGCGCTGCGCTTGGCGGAATCGGAGACCAGTGGCACTTTAAAGCTGGAAGGTGTCACTCCTGAAAAAGGCGGGAGTAAAACCGAAGTTGCCAAGGCACAGCCCAATGCACCTGTTGAGAAGAAGCCGTCTCCAGAACTGAGACGAATGATCACGGTTGCGATCGATCCAGGGCATGGCGGTGAAGACCCTGGCGCAGTTGGCAAAGGGGGCACTTACGAAAAAAATGTGGTGTTGGCCATCAGCAAAAAACTGAAGGCAGAAATTGACAAAATGCCGGGCATGCGGGCCATGTTGACTCGCAACGGTGACTTTTTTGTACCTTTGAATACACGTGTGCAAAAGGCCCGCAGCGTCAATGCTGACTTGTTTGTTTCTGTGCATGCAGATGCCTTTATTCGTCCCACTGCGGGCGGATCGTCGGTGTATGTTCTATCCGAACGAGGCGCTACAAGCACTGCCGCGAAGTGGATCGCCAACAAGGAGAATGCCTCGGATTTGATCGGTGGGGTCAATATCAAAGGCACTGATTCGCAATTGGCTCGCGTTCTGCTCGATTTGTCGACCACCGCTCAAATCAATGACAGCTTGAAGTTGGGCGATGCCGTTCTCGGCAATTTGGGCAAGGTGAATCGATTGCACAAGCCGCGTGTGGAACAGGCGGGGTTTGCCGTACTGAAGGCGCCTGATATTCCATCTATCCTGATTGAAACGGCCTTCATCAGCAATCCGGATGAAGAGAAAAAACTGGCCAACCCGGCCCATCAACAGGAATTGGCTGAAGCGATCGCCAAGGGTATTGCAAATTACTTCGCCAAGAACCCTCCTGTCGCCCGCACTCCCCTGACCTAAACCGGGCGCGCTGCCACTTATAATGAGGGGATGAGCCACCGTCCGATATCCCTGTTGCCCGATGTATTGATCAGCCAAATTGCCGCAGGCGAAGTGGTTGATCGTCCAGCGTCGGTTGTTAAAGAACTGCTGGAGAATGCTTTGGATGCGGGTGCGTCTGAGATCACTATTCGTATCGACGGCGGTGGTATTCAACGAATCTGCATTCAGGACAACGGCAAAGGCATACCGAAAGACGAACTCGAGTTGGCGGTCACACGCCATGCCACTTCAAAAATTCAATCGCTAAGTGAGCTTGAAAGCGTCATGAGCCTTGGCTTTCGAGGAGAGGCTTTGGCCTCAATTGCTTCAGTAAGTCAGTTTACGCTGAGCAGTTATCCGAAAGGTCAGGAATGCGCATACAGCATCAGTAACCAAAGTGGGCGGTGGCTTGTCGAGCCCTCCTCGGCGAGCTCTGGTACCACGGTCGATGTACAATCGCTTTACTTCAGTACACCCGCACGCCGCAAGTTTCTGAAAACAGAGCAAACTGAGTTTTTTCAGTGTCTGGACGTCGTTAAACGCATGGCTTTGGCCAACCCCTCGGTCACCTGGCTGGTGTATCGGGATGGCAAATTACAAAGCCGTTTTCAGGAAAGCAGCTGGAGTGCTCGGGTCTTCAGCATTCTTGAAACCATGGCCAATGGTGCCTCCAAGCCAATTGACGTCCAAACTGCCGATATGCAAATGCATGGTGCGGTTGGCCTGCCTGACGCAGCCCGTGGAAAAGGCGATATGCAGTTTTTCTACGTCAATGGCCGCTTTGTGAAAGACAAACTGATTGGGCATGCGGTCCGGTCAGCCTATGAAGATGTACTTCATGGCGACAAATTTCCCGCCTTTGTGCTTTTTTTGAATTTACCTGCCAATGAGGTGGATGTGAATGTGCACCCCGCGAAAACAGAGGTGCGATTCCGAAACGCGCGGGCAGTGCATCAATGGGTGCGTCAATCGATTCAGGCCTGTCTTGCTCCTTCCAGGGCTGTCGCTCCTCTCAGTGATTCGTCCGCAAGTGTGGAGGTCGGGGCACCTTCTGTCGTCACACCCTCCGTGTCGGGCAACGGCAATGTGTGGAGGGCGTCCAGCGCCTCATCGCCAGTGATTCAGGTTCAAGCAAAAAGTGCAGCGCTTCCTTTCCTGCGGGAGGAGCTTGCCGATTATATTCAAGCCTATCGGCCGATTGAATCCGCGCCGCGTCCTGCCGTAATTACGCCGCGACCCTTGGTGCAAGAAAGCCAGCCAAGCCAGGCAGCCGATCATGAAGAATTGTCTGAGTATTTGGGACAGGCGATTGCGCAGGTACACGGTATTTACATTCTCGCTTTGCGTCCCGATGGCATGGTGGTGGTCGATATGCATGCGGCCCACGAGCGTGTTCTCTATGAGCAGTTCAAGAATGCGCTGGACAATCAGCAAACCATCTCTTCCCAAGAGTTACTTGTGCCTCTGTTGGTACAAATTGATCCTCGCCTGGCCAGTGAAGTCGACAATGGTCAGCATCTTTGGGAAAAACTGGGTTTTCGCTTGAGTCTCATTTCAACTCAGGAAATCGCGGTGCGCGCCGTGCCCACCATGTTGGCGGGTCAGGATTTGTCTGCGTTGCTGCAACAGTGGCTTGAAGACTTGCACCAGTATGGCGTGGCGCATGTGCTTGAACGCCAGCGCAATGAATGGCTGGCTGGCTTGGCCTGCCACACCGCAGTGCGTGCAAACAGAAAGCTCACCGTACCTGAAATGAATGCGCTATTGCGTTCCATGGAGCGCACCGAGCGGTCGGATCAATGCAACCATGGCCGGCCCACATGGCGTCATTTCAGTTTGTCTGAAATGGACAAGTGGTTTTTGCGCGGCCAATAGAGCACAGGGGGGGCTTTGAATCACGTGAGCATCGGCACTATTCCAGCCCTGGCTGTACTTGGGCCCACGGCATCCGGCAAGTCTGCCTTGGGCTTGTGGATGGCCGATCAGGGGTTCCCGATAGAAATTATCAGTCTCGACTCGGCACTGGTGTTTCGGGACATGAACATCGGAACCGCCAAGCCCACCCCTCAAGAACTGGCTTTGGTGCCGCACCACTTAATCGATCTCATCACGCCAAGCGACACTTTCAGCGCCGCTGAATTTGTTGTTCAATGCCATGCGCTGATTGCGGATATCCGTGCGCGAGGCAAAGTGCCCGTTATTTTGGGCGGCACAATGATGTATTACAAAACGCTGATCAGTGGCATGGACGACCTTCCTGCCGCCAATCCTGAAATTCGCCAGGCCATTGAACAACAGGCCTTGGAGCAGGGCTGGCCCGCCATTCACGCTCGCCTCGCCGAGGTAGACCCCCTTACAGCCCAGCGCTTAAAGCCCAATGACTCCCAGCGGTTGCAGCGCGCGTTAGAGGTTTTTCAAATTACCGGCCAGCCACTTTCAAGCTTTCATCAGCGGGATCAGCAGGCCGATTTGCAAATTCCCACCCTGGCCATCGAACCGTCTGACCGGTCTGTCTTGCACAAGCGCATTGAGTCTCGTTTTCTGAACATGCTGGAGCAGGGCCTCGTAGAAGAGGTCATCGAGCTTCGTCACAATTACGTGTTGGATGACAGCATGCCTTCAATGCGTTGTGTGGGGTACAGGCAAGTGTGGGAGCATTTGCACGGCCATTGCACTCGGCAGGAAATGATAGACCGGGGTGTCGCTGCCACACGCCAATTGGCCAAGCGGCAAATAACGTGGCTGCGTTCAACGTCCAACAAAGAGGTGGTTGATCCGCTGCAGGCGAATTGGCTTCAAACTGTGAGGCCTTGGATACAAAAGCAGATCGAGGCTTTGTTGCCTTGATGACTCATCGAAGCAGTTTCTTGCCAACCCGGCATGGGTTAGTTGTGTCGGACTGGACTAGTTTGTTGAGAGCTGAGCTTGCAGGGTCACCGCTGCCCGAAAACTTGGCATTTCGGCTTGTCGTCTTGAGCCTGCACTAAGCCAAGCCCTCCAAAAGTAACGGTCGGGTCTTGGCTTTCGCGCCAG
>VFQO010000246.1_pt1 | contig 67723 bp, 68 predicted proteins | sample 3512331 | NCBI WGS metagenome assembly VFQO01 (sample SAMN10412371, study PRJNA504923) | tailings metagenome | isolation source: Replicate 3 from Balatoc abandoned mine | place: Philippines: Itogon, Benguet | collected 2017-08-28 | reverse complement strand
ATTGAGCGTAATTTAAAGCCTACTTTTAGCTGTGGCTAAATATGGGGGGATTACACTTCAATGTATCACTAAACCAGAAAGTAGCCATCATTGATTTATACACTTTGTATATTAGAAACCTCAAAACCCTAAAAACAAGCTCACATCAACAAAATTAATAGGTGTTTTTGGGCTGATAACAGACATAAAAAAAGCCTACGATTTCTCGTAAGCTTTGATTATTTTGGTGCCCAGGGCCGGAATCGAACCGGCACGCCTCGCGGCGCGGGATTTTGAGTCCCGTGCGTCTACCAATTCCGCCACCTGGGCCTAACCGGACTATACATTACTGTATAATTGCGTTTTTGCGATTTCGCTATTATAGCAAGCTATCCGTTTTATGAAAACACAAGATTTCGATTTTTATCTACCTTCCGAGTTAATTGCACAGCACCCCACCCAAGAACGTACCGCTAGCCGAATGCTATATCTACAGGGCAATTCCGGCCAACTGACCGATCAGCTATTTTTGGATTTTCCGTCACATTGCAATACCGGTGACCTGCTGATTTTTAACGACACACGCGTCATCAAAGCGCGCTTATTCGGACAAAAAGAATCTGGCGGCAACGTTGAAGTGCTGATAGAGCGCGTCATTCATTCACACTTGGCTTACGCGCATGTACGCGCTTCACGTTCACCCAAAATTGGCAGCCAAATGCGCCTGAGTGATGCTTTTGATGTCATCGTAAGTGCACGCCATGATGACTTATTTGAGCTGCAGTTTTTGGGCGAAACCTCTATTTTCGATTTGCTGGAGCAATACGGCAGCCTACCACTGCCGCCTTACATTACACATGCGGCTACCCATGATGACGAAGAGCGCTATCAAACCGTGTTTGCTAAAAATCTGGGAGCGGTCGCTGCGCCCACAGCCGGACTGCATTTTAATGAAACGCTGCTGGACTCACTCAAACAAAAAGGCGTGCATATCGCTTATGTCACCCTGCATGTGGGGGCGGGGACGTTTCAGCCAGTGCGCGTTGACAACATTAGTGAGCACAAAATGCATAGCGAGCTTTACAGCATCCCGCCAGAAACCGCGGAGCTGATTCAGCGCACCAAAGCGCAAGGCAAACGTGTGACTGCGATTGGCACAACGGTACTGCGTGCGCTGGAAAGCGCCGCACAGCATAGTGAGCTAAAAGCGGGTGACGGTGAGACTGACATTTTCATCACCCCGGGATATCAATTTAAAGTGGTAGATCGTCTGTTCACCAACTTTCATTTACCCAAGAGCACGCTGCTCATGTTAGTGTCTGCCTTTGCCGGTGTTGAAAATATCAAAAAAGCTTATGCGCATGCGGTGGCACAAAAATACCGCTTTTTCAGTTACGGTGATGCCATGCTGCTGGAAAAACAATCATCAACCTGAATGATGTAAATGAACGATTCGTTTATTTGTTTTGACTAATCAACAAAGTTTTTCCAACAAGATTTTTAAAAAAGAGAACCCAATATGCGTATTTTAAATAGTTTACTTATTGCAGCTTTACTCGGTACTTCATTCATTGCGCAGGCTGAAATTCTGCCAGAAGCTCAAGTGGGCATTAAAATTCCATTGGCAAAGAAACCCACGACCCGCCCGATGACCGTGGCGCACATTCCGGCATTGAAGCGCTATTACATTGCTGATGGCGGTCTAGCCCCTATGGGGGCTGAAGGTGAAGTGGCATTCTCAAAGTCTGAAATTCATGCTTATGATGATGAAGGCAAATATGTGAACTCTGCCAAGCCCGGTTATGACAACCGCTCCATTTACTACAATCCGAACACGCACAAACTGGAAACCATTACTTACAACATTTCCAGTGATGTAGGTTTTTCACCTAATTCAGGCATTTTTTCGATTGATGTCAGTGAAAACGGCGATATTAAAAACAGCTCTGGCGAAGTGCTGGGTTTCAACCCTGCATTTGGTGACTCTGCCACCATGCCTAGCTACAACCCAGACACCAATCAATATTATGCCAAACAGGAACGCGGGAATAAGGTGTGGATAGTAGAAACCAAATCACGCGAAAAAATCAGTGAAATCACTCTGGATTTGAAAGCTGCCGGCGCAGAGTTTCATGATATCAGCGACCATTTTGTTGCCTACAGCGGCATTAAAGGTGAAGAGCTGGTATTACTGGATGTGGATCACAAAGCAGCACTGATTTTTGATTTAAGCGGCAAATATGTAGGTCGCAGTGAATTGCCTAAAGACTTGAAACTTCGCTCACAGAATCATTTTAATGGCACCGGTTATGCCAACGATATGCTGTTTGTCTACCACGAACCTGAAGGCGAGTTTGGTACTTATTATGGTTTTAAAGTGGTAAAAAATAAGTAAATCCGTTTGCAGTGCTTAATAAAAAAACCGCCCTTTATCAAGGCGGTTTTTTTATCTCTACGAGAGTTAAACGGAAATCACTTGCTTCTATTTGCCAAGCACACCTGCAAGCTTGCCAGAAGCAGCCGCGAACAATGCACCGATGATGGCAGATAAAGCAACCAGCAATACCGGATTGGTTAAATCTGGCGTTGTAGTCAAGTTTGCAGTATTAGTGCTTAAAGCATAGCCTGCTGTAGCAGCGTAGCCATATACGTTTGCCGGAACCACAGATAGCAGACTGATATTTGCCACAATCACCAAGAAGAACACTGTGACACCTACATACACCGGCGCTGCAATTGCATCACCCAGACCTACCGGGTTTGCAACCACCAATGCCAAGGCAATACCTGCAATGATGGCACCATAAATCATGCCTACGATTGTTTTTTGAAGTGCGGCCGTATCACCACCGCTGTGAAAGTAACTGCCCCATGCAATGAATCCAGCCCAAACCAACACGGATCCAGCAAGCGGCCCCAACGCTAAATATGCCCAGACGGCACCCAGTACAGCAACACTCACAGCTAACGCAGTTAATTTCGACATACTCTATTTCTCCCAAAATATATTAGTTGAATAACAAGTTAATGCGAACGGCAGCGACTGCTTAGGGCGAATATTGATGTAGTAAGTTGCCCTAAAACATAAAATCGCTAACGCATACGGAATGATTTTTATCTAAATGTAAACTTTTTCGCACCAAATTGTTACAAAATTTACATTCAACAAGACGGAAAGTCAGCACCACTGCTTCAGATTGAAGGCCAGGCTTGAACCGAGAAAGTTAGATAAGTTTAGGGTTGGAAGCAGCCATTGGAGGCTGATAATGCCAATGTTTGCGCCAAGCCCCCAGCACCAGATTAGGGTACTCAGGCTTGCCCAAACTGCCGTTATAACGGCCTAGCGCACGGTATAAATCGCCGTGCTCGATGTCAAGATAATGCCTCAAAATTGTGCAGCCATAACGCAGGTTGGTACGCAGCAGAAATAGATTGTGATCTTTTGCACCAATGCTGCGCACCCAGAATGGCATCACTTGCATAAAACCACGTGCGCCGACGGACGACACCGCATATTTTTTAAAACCGCTTTCAACCTGAATCAGACCCAATACCATCTGCGGATCCAAGCCGGCGCGGCTCGCTTCATAATGCACAGTACGCAAGAAATCTTCACGGTAAGATTTATCGGGGATACGCTTTTCAAGACGTGCCGACATTTCACTTAACCATGCCTGCCCTTCTTCCTCAGTTGCGAATGTCAAGACGGGCACCGCTTTGTCGCTTACGCTGCGCTGCATCAAGGCTTTAACACTATTGGACAAAGGCTCCTCAATCTGCGAGCCAGCAAACACTGTGCCACAGCTTATGGAAAGCATCAGATATAAACAGAAATGTGTAAATCTAAGCACTATTTTCTCAAATAATACAAAGCGTTAACTTTGAAAACATGTGCAAATGCTATGCCAATTTCCGCACAAATTCAAGCACATCAGACAAGGCGACTGCGCTGGCTTCAGTGTCGGTTCTGGCCTTGAACTCCACAGTGCCTTCTGCCAATCCGCGCTCGCCAATCACAAAGCGATAAGGTATACCCATCAAATCTGCTTCAGCAAACATGACCCCTGGGCGCTCGCCGCGATCATCCAACAGTACATCCACACCGGCCGCCAGCAAATCATCATGTAATTGATGAGCTGCCGCTTTGACCGCATCTGATTTGTCGTAACCGATGGCGCAAACTACCACCTCAAACGGCGCCATACTTCTTGGAAAAATAATGCCGCGTTCGTCATTGCCCTGCTCAATCGCCGCCCCCACAATACGTGACACACCTATACCATAGCAGCCCATTTCCATCACTTGTGTCTGGCCGTTTTCATCCAGATAAGTCGCGTTCATGGCGGCCGCATATTTGGTGCGCAGCTGGAAAATATGCCCGACTTCAATACCACGACACAATGACAACACCCCTTTACCGTCAGGGCTAGCATCACCCGCTATTACATTGCGAATATCCGCAACCAATAGCGGCTCAGGTAAATCACGACCAAAATTAACACCGGCCAAATGGAATTTAGGCTTATTGGCGCCACAGACAAAATCGCTCATCAGCGCTACGGTGCTATCTGCAATTATATTGACATTCGCTCCCACGCCCACCGGGCCGATAAAGCCTGGCGGGCAGTTTAAATTGGCACGAATTTCTTCTTCCGTCGCTAATCTGAAATCAGCAAAACCGGCCAGCTTGCCCAACTTCACTTCGTTCAAGTTGTGGTCGCCGCGCAGCAATGCCAAATAAAACTTGCCACTTGAAGATTTATCATCAGCAGACGTATCTTTCGCAATCAGGGCAATGGCCTTCACGGTACGTTCGATACCAATACCCAGTAACTTTGCCACATCTTCACAAGCGGTTTGTTTAGGGGTTTCCACCTCACGCATTGTTTCACTTGCGGCAGCTCTGCTAGTGCCAATCGGCAACGCCTCGGCCAACTCCACGTTTGCAGCATAATCCGAGCTGTCACAGTAAGCCAAGCCATCTTCACCTGAATCTGCCAGTACATGAAACTCGTGCGAACCATCACCGCCAATCGCACCGGTATCCGCTTTTACTGCACGGAACTTCAAGCCCAGACGGTTGAACACGTTACTGTAGGCCTGATACATGGTTTGGTAAGTGGTTTCCAATGACTCAAAGCTGGTATGAAACGAATAAGCATCTTTCATCATAAATTCACGTGCGCGCATTACCCCAAAGCGCGGGCGAATTTCGTCACGGAATTTAGTTTGAATCTGATAAAAATTCAAGGGCAACTGCTTGTAACTGCGAATTTCCTTGCGCGCGATATCGGTAATCACTTCTTCATGGGTTGGCCCAAAACAGAACTCACGTTCATGACGGTCTTGAATTTTCAGCATTTGCGGACCGAACACTGCCCAGCGACCAGTTTCTTCCCATAGCTCTTTAGGCTGTACGGCAGGCATCAGCAATTCGAGTGCGCCAGCCTTGTTCATTTCATCGCGCACAATGGCTTCCACTTTACGCAGTACACGTAAGCCCAGAGGCATCCAGGAATATAATCCCGAACCGAGACGCTTAATCAACCCGGCTCGCACCATGAGAATATGGCTCTGAATTTCAGCTTCGTTGGGGGCTTCTTTTTGGGTATTAAAGAAAAATTGAGAGGCGCGCATAATGAGGTTAAACCGTGACTGTATGAAAAGTGCGAATTTTACAGATAATCAAGGCATTAGTCAGCATAAGTTATCGTCTGAAAATTTGAACCTTAAGCACTATTTTTAATCCATTCATGTCATTGGCAAGCCATTTAATTTTGACTCATCAACATCATGACCCACATCATCAAAAAATTTAAATTCAGCTTCTTGTTATTACTGGCTGCTACTACACAGTCTGCCATTGCAAAACCGCCTCCGGAAATGGTGTATAACCTCAAAGGTACCATCGTTAAAATTTATACTGTTACAAAAAACGGGGGGCGCGGCACAGGATCCGGGTTTGTGGTTGCCGACAATCTGGTCGCCACCAATTGCCATGTACTGACGAATGCCACCGGCATCAGCATGACCAGCCGCGGGGAATCCTATGCACCGGTTGGCTTGAGAGCCGACTGGAGACACGACGTTTGCCTGCTGCGATTTGAATATCTGCAGATTAAGCCTGCCACACTGGCTGCAACTGACGAACTGCATTACGGTGCTGACACTTTCTCGGTAGGGTTTTCTGGTGGCTCACCTAAACCCCTGACCACCGTTGGCAAAATCAAAGCGCTGTACGCCTTTGATGACGGCTATGTGATCCGTACTTCTGCCTCGTTTCTGATGGGCGCCAGCGGCAGTCCGCTGCTTAACCAACAAGGTGAAGTGATTGGCATGAATACTTTCAAGAGCCCTGGCGCGAATGGCTATTTTTACAATGTGCCGGTGAAATGGATTAAGGCGGCGATGGCACTGCCAGAAACCGACAAAGTAGTGCAAACGGATACGCCGTTTTGGGACATGCCTCTAGAACAGCGCCCATACTGGATGCAGGTGGTACTGCCGACACAGGCTGACAAGTGGGATGATTTACTTATGGTGGCTAAGGCATGGCAGCAAAGTGCGCCTAAAGACCCGGAGGCTAACTATTATGTTGGCCTGGCGCACCAGAATCTAGGGCTTGCAGAGCAGAATCAGGAAAAAATCCAGATGGCTAAAACCATATTTGAGCAAGTGCTTAAACTACAGCCAGAGCATACGCCAAGCTTGCTGGCACTGGCGCAGATAGCACAGTCTAAGGGTAACCAGCCAGAATTTAAAAGCCTGAGTCAACAGCTGAGCGTTCTGGATGAAGACGCGTTTGAAGCCTTGAATAACCCTGTGCAGTAATAGCGCTTTGTTTGATGTTATTTAATCAGAGGGCTGTCTTCAGGAATGTAACCGGATTTCCAATCACTGAACGGTACGATAGTGGCTGGAAATCCGTTGTCGTAAAACCAGCTATCCACTGCAAATCTGTTACCTGAAGCTGTCTCGCGAATCACTGCTGTGGAGTGCGGCCAGCCATTAAAGAAGAAATTACGTGTGCGCATATCTTCTATTTCGTGAAACTTAATCAAACCAAAGTTGCGCATGAGGCGCATATAGGTAGTGCTGTTGATGGCCTCATCATTGCAATCCATCTGTCCGGGAAAGTCAGCATTGCCAAAAGTGCCTGCTAAATCAGTTGCAGTGTCGGTTATCCTGCCGACGATAGATTCCATCGCACCGATTGCCTGTGCGATCAATACCCGCTCCTGTGCCGCATGATGCACCTCACCTGCCTGCGTAAAAATACCGACTATCGTTTGCCAGTCATCATGTGTCATGTTGACCTGTTTCAACTCGGCACAACCACCTCCCGCACAAATTTGAAAGTCATGCACATAGGGCGTTTGTCGATAAATTTTGCCAATATCACTAAAGTCAGCATTAGCCACACCTGACCAGGCAAGCAGTAACATCAGAGATAGGTAATGTTTAAATAAATATGGGCGCATTTGGTAATTCATTCTGAATATTCATGCTCGCAGGATAATGCTGCGCCAGCAGCAAACCAATTTCATTAATGCCGTGCAATACACCCTGTTCAAAATCGCCAGCTTTAAAATGCTGCTCCATTTCATGGCTGATGCGCTGCCAGGTCTCACTCCCCACATGCTGACAAATACCGCGGTCAGCAACGATTTCAAAGTCGTGGTCAGCCAGCAGTAAATAAATCAACACGCCGTTATTGTGCTGGGTATCCCACACGCGGAAATCAGAAAATACCTCCAGTGCGCGCGCTCGACCTGATTTTTTTCTTAGCAAGTCATGCAAGGATAAATTCAGCTCAACCGCAAAACGAATTTCACCCGCGTGCTCAGATTCACTTGCCGCAATCGCGGCCTCAATATGCGTGATCATCGCTTGTGGAAAGCAACGCTTTAAATGCAAAGGGGTCATGCACAAATGCCTAAATATGCGTTTTAACATCCACATCGTCACCAACTCCCAGAAGCTCCACCACCGCCAAAACCGCCACCGCCCCATCCTCCAGAACGGCCATAGCCTCCGCCACCCATGCCGCCTACATAAGCCAGATTTGAGGCGCCGGCAAATGTCAGCACAAAGGTAATGGCAGCCAGCAACAACACTAACAGCAAACCACCACCCAATGTCCAAATCAACAAACCGACAACACCGCCATTGACAAGGCCGCCCAAAAATTTACCAAAAACCGCTCGCATGATGCCACCCACCACCAATGCGGTAATCAATAAAGCGGGCAGCAAATCCAGCAGCTTTGAATGGGCAACGGATGGTTTTTGCGGCGGCGGCAATTGCTCGCCTTTTATCAGGCGAATCACTTGCTCAGTGGCTTGTAAAATGCCGCCGTAGAAATCTCCCTGACGAAAATGTGGCGCCATGATTTCCGCAATAATGCGTTTTGCAATCACATCCGGAATCGCGCCTTCCAGCCCATAACCCACTTCAATACGCATTTTGCGGTCGTTTTTAGCCACCAGCAGCAGTACACCGTCATCGTATTGTGCTCGTCCGAGTTTCCAGCGATCGACGACGCGGATACTGAATTGCTCAATCGCCTCCGGCTGAGTAGTAGGTACAATAAGTACTGCAATCTGACTTCCGGTTTCCTGCTCAAACGCTGCCAGCTTGACTTCAAGCTGCGCCTGCTGATCAGCATTGAGTGTTTGCGTTAAATCAGTGACGCGACTCTGCAAGATGGGCAGCGGCGTTAGCGCTGCATCAGCATGCGCGCTAAGTAGCAAAATCAATGTAAAAACGGCAAGCAGGCTCTGCTTGAGTCTCAAACGCATGGCGAATGACAGGTGCTTATTTTTTCTGCTCGAAATCAACCGTCGGCGCGACAGAAATCGCTTTTTCGTCATCCACGGTAAATGAAGCCTTGGTTTTGTAACCAAACATCATGGCTGTCAAGTTCTGCGGAAATGAACGCACCGCAACATTATAGTTTTTGATGGTTTCAATATAGCGGTTACGTGCCACCGTAATGCGATTTTCGGTGCCCTCCAGCTGTGCCTGCAAATCTCTGAAACCCTGGTCAGCTTTAAGATTAGGATAATTTTCGGACACAGCGAGCAGGCGAGACAAAGCCGAAGTCAACTGACCCTGAGCTGCCTGAAACTTGGCAAATGCCTGCGGATCATTAATCAGCTCTGGCGTCACCTGTATGCTGCCTACTTTAGAACGCGCATTGGCAACATCCGTGAGCACGCCCTCTTCATGCGCAGCATAACCTTTTACTGTATTCACCAAATTCGGCACCAGATCTGCCCGGCGCTGATATTGATTGAGCACTTCAGCCCAGCTCGCTTTCGCCTCTTCATCCAGCGCCTGAAAAGTGTTGTAACCACAGCCACTCAAATTCAACAGCAACAGTATGGCTGAAATTTTTAATATCCAATTTTTCATGATATTTCCTCTAAAAAATAAGTCTAGGTTAACTGGAATATGGTGATGCGCGTATTAATTACAAGCTTTGCATCAGTTGCATCGCCAGACATAAATCCTGCCAGGCGAGCCTTTTATCCCGATTGTGCTGCAACAGATACTCAGGCGCATAGGTCACGACCACAGGTATGTGCTGAAAATGATGTGGCTGATGACTGCGCCACTCCGAAATGGTCAACGCCTTCTGCGTTAGCTGATTTGCGGCATGCTCACCCAAGCAAACAACGAGCTTGGGCGTATGCTGTTTGAATATTTCATCCACACTATCCTGAATTTCAGTGCGACACGTCACACGCATGGCACGCAGCATATTCTGCAACAGCAGCTCTGACGATTCATCAGGCAAGGCCTCTACCGCCTGTGTAATGAACAAATACTGGCCATCATCACTGGTCATGGCACGCATTGGCAATACATGCATTGACTTCGATAATTCAGCAGACATGACGTCAGCTGGAATTTCTGCATGCGCATCAACTGCTAATGACGTTGCAACGGCTGGCGACGGCTCAACCGGCAACTCAGACATCACAGGTACGGAAGGAACATCCGCTGACTGCAACGCGACTTCTACGCTGGGCGCTGGTACAGGCTCAGGTAGCGGCTGACGCAATTTCCAGACTGGCAGCAATTCCAGTTCACGCAGTATGTCTTCTCTTGTTAAGCCACTCATATTATCCATTTGCTCATAAAGCCAGCCCCATTAGCACTGCATCCTCGCGCCCCTGCTGTGCAGGATAATAGCCACGCCTGATTGCCATTTCATTAAAACCGACATTTTCGTACAAGGCGATTGCAGAGATATTGCTGAGGCGCACCTCCAAAAACATGTTGGCAGCTCCATGGCGCTTGGCCACCGAAATCATGTGCTCAAGCAAGAGTCGACCCAAACCGCGCTTTTGATATGGCTTGGCAACACTTAAATTGAGCAGGTGCGCTTCATCCAGTACCATCATCATCAAGGAATATCCGATGATTTCATCTTCGCTCAGCATCACCCAGGAAGCATAACCCGAACGCAGCGAATCCAAAAAATTGCCACGCGACCACGGATGAGAATAAATATGCGGTTCTATGCGCATCATCGCATCCAAATCATCTTCTGTCATCGGCCGAAACCGGTAAGCACTACCCAGCTGCTGACTCATAAGCGCTGCCCTTGCTCGCGCTCTGTGGTTTTCAGTGCCACACGATTGCGAATATAAATTGGCATCGCATCAGCTGCATTTAAAACGTGGCCATTGGCTAAGCCGGAAAAATCAGCACGCGCTAATTGCAGCATGGCGCTGGCCTGTGGCATTTGCTGCGGCTGCATTGATGCAATCTGCGTCGCATAGCATGCGCTTAATATTTCGCCATACGCTTGCCAGCCACTGCCAACCCCCACCCAGCCGTCACCTTCCACTTCAGGCACGGCATCAGGTTTATGTAAACCCGGCGCATGAACGGCTTGCCATGCATCGCCTTGCTGCATATAAGCCGCAAAATAAACTTCGCCCATGCGCGCATCCAGACACGCCAATACCTTGTTAGCACCGCTAGCCTGCGCCAGCGCCATTAGAGTACACACACCCAACACCGGCAACTGAGCCCCGAAAGCTAATCCCTGCGCCACACCTGCTGCGATGCGTACACCGGTAAATGAGCCGGGGCCTGCCCCGAATACCAAGCCATCCAAATCATTTAACTGCAGACCAGCGTGCGCCAGCAGTTTTTTAATTTCAGGCAGAATCAGCTGTGAATGGCTCTGGCCGGCCAAGGTATCAAAGCGATACACCTCGGCATCGCGTGCAATTGCGATGGACAAAAATTCGGTGGAGGTATCAAAAGCGAGTAAATTCAACAGACAACTGCCTTAAGCCAAGAAAAAATATTGAGAAAACAATATTAAAAATTAATGTGATTCAGGCGCTATTTTGCCACGTAATTGCTTCACCTGACCACGTAAGCTTTTTGTTTGCAGCCTGCGCCGCTGTGAACTAAACGTTGGACGGGTAGCATAACGTGTAGGTTTTACCTGATTAGCAGCATTGATAATGTCATGCAGTCGCTGCACGGCATCCCGTTTATTAGCTTCCTGCGTGCGATATTGCTGTGCCTTAATCACCAGTACACCATCATCATTGATACGCTTGTCTGCTAAGTGCAGCAAGCGCTGCTTGAGGCCTTCATCAAGGCTAGACGCGCAAATATCAAAGCGCAGATGAATGGCGCTGGACACCTTATTCACATTTTGCCCACCAGCCCCCTGCGCGCGAATCGCAGTTAACTGATATTCGGATTCAGGTATAAAAATCGCTGTCATAAAACGGTATGCAAATAATATTGCCAAAACTATACGCCTTTTGACTCGACACAGCACAAAACAAAAAGCCGACTGCTGGCAGTCGGCTTTTAACAAACAAAATTAAAACATTAAATTTGTGGCTTTTGCGCGTTGGCATTGCTTATGTTCACAGCCTTCGCCGGCACTGCTGTTTTGACTGCAGGCTTTGCTGCCTGTTCTTTAGCTTTGGTGAGAGTATTCAGCGGATTTTGTGTCTGCATGTGTGGTGAAACTCCGGCTTCCACCTGTGCGCTGCAGCCGCCACCCATCACGGTTTTGTTACAGTCACCTGCAAAGCAGGCGATTGAAATAATTGAAAAAATGACCCCTGAAATTACCTGACGCATGTGTGCCCTTTTAAAGAATTATTATTTTGAAAGGCGCGCATTCTAAAGCAATTAGCGCTAGGAAAAAACCTTATCAGGCACATTGTTTTAAAGTTGAGTCAAAAAATACTCAACTAAAAAAAGTGATGACATCTTCAAGATTTCTGGTGCGCTTAAATGGCGGGAGACTCTGCCAGATTTTTCTGCCATAAGCCTTGCTGATAAGCCGAGGGTCGCAAATCATCAATACGCCTCGGTCGTTTTCATCCCGAATTAATCGTCCGGCACCCTGCTTCAGGGTAATCACCGAATACGGCAATTGATATTCCATGAATGCGTTTTTGCCTTCAGCATTCAATTTATCGACACGCGCAGAGAGCACCGGGTCATCGGGCGGGGCAAACGGTAATTTGTCAATGATGACGACACTCAAGGCTTCGCCGCGCACATCTACGCCTTCCCAAAAACTTTGTGACCCGACTAGCACCGCGTTGCCTAGTTTACGAAAACGCTCCAGCAGTTCAGTGCGCGAACTGTCGCCTTGCAGCAATAGCGGGCTTTCAATGCCATATTCAGCAAACGCCTCTTTAAGCAGTGCGTGAATTTCACGCATGGCACGCAAGCTGGTAGAGAGCACAAACGCCCTGCCGCCGCTAGCACGCAGCACTGGCAAAGCGGCAGCCACCACACAGGAGGTATAACTGGGATTATTGGGATCCGGCATATCAGGCGGCACGTAAAACAAAGCCTGCTCCTGATAGTTAAATGGGCTTTGCCAGCAGGCAGTAAGCGCTGATTGCAGACCCATCTGTGCCTGATAGTGGCTAAAGTCATTTTTAACGGCCAGTGTGGCAGAGGTAAAAATCCATGCGCGTGGCTGTGCGTTCAGCTGTTTGCCAAAACCTTCAGCCACACTCAGCGGTGTTGCATGCAACTGTACAGACTGCGTAAATACTTCTACCCATCGCACCAGATTATGATTTTCAGCCGCCTGCCAACGATTCAGTAAATCATACAGTGCCAGACTGCGCTGCCAGCATTTCTCCAGCATGGGGTCACGGCCAGCCTGAGTTTCCAGTACCGCAGATAATGCCTGCAGCTGTTTGAGCATATGTTCAAATGCAGGCTGAAAGCCTTTCAAAGCCAGTGCCTTCTGCACCGGCATACGCGAGCCTTCGTAAGCAAATACCAGCCTGAAATCCTTGCAGGCTTTTTCTAATAAGGGAATACGTTCGCCCAGCTCTACACAGTCCTTGGCCAAACTCAGGTGTGCGGCTGTACAATCGCGCGCCAATTCAATCACCTGACTGGTGGAAACATCTTCACCGAAGAACAGGCCCGCCACATCGGGAAGTTGATGCGCTTCATCGAAAATCACGGTATTGGCACTGGGGAGCAGCTCGGCTACGCCTTCATCGCGCAGCATCACATCCGCAAAAAACAAGTGGTGATTAACCACCACCACATCAGCCGCCAGCGCCTGCTTACGCGCCTCCATAACAAAACACTCTTTGTAAAAACTGCAATCGCCACCTAGGCAATTGTCACGACTCGAGGTCACGCTGCTCCAGATGCCGGCATTCTCCGGCACATCGGTCAGTTCGCTTTTATCACCGGTTTTACTGTGCTCTGCAAAATTTTTGATTACATGCAGGTATTTTGCATCTTCACGCGAGGCGAAGCGCCCTTCATTAGCGGCGCGCTCCAGATGATAGTGACAGACGTAATTGGCACGCCCCTTGAGCATGGCCACCGTCACCGGCACTTTCAAGGCATCGCGAACGTTTGGCAGATCACGGTTGAATAATTGGTCTTGCAGATTTTTCGTGCCAGTGGAAATAATCACCTTGCCACCAGTAAGTAACGCCGGCACCAGATAAGCAAACGTCTTGCCGGTACCTGTGCCCGCCTCTGCCACTAGCTGTGTATGATTTTCAATAGCGTCATGTATGGCCAACGCCATTTCCAACTGCTGACGGCGTTCGTGATAGCCTTCGATATGCTGGGCCAGCAAGCCATTTTGCTCGAATACCTGATGCATGGTTAATTCATTCATAAGACGACAATTATCACATGACTTGCACAAGATATCGGCTAAATTTTCAGACTGACTGTGCTTGGTGATGCAGGGTGAGTTCAATATAATGCCAAGCAATGAAAACGTGTTTATATGCTTATTTTTTATACCTTGGCATGCTGTTTGCGGCCGGCTGCGCATTTAATCCTCAACATGATGCTAATAGGTCGCAGCCAGCCGCTGAACCTCATCTGGCTCATTTACACGTACACGGCATTGACCATACCAGTTGGCCCGAGCATACGAAAGCCCTGCTTAGCAGTGCAGTCAAACTGACTGGCGTACCTTATCAATTTGGTGGTCGCACACCGGAGACTGGCTTTGACTGCAGCGGTTTTGTCCGTTATGTTTATGCGCAGGCGGCCAACCTGAACCTGCCGCATAGTGCACGCGGCATCAGTGAAATCGGTAATTCTGTTCCTAAGCAAGCATTACAGCCAGGCGATTTGGTATTTTTCAATACGCTGAAATCTGCGTTTTCACATGTAGGTATCTATTTGGGTAACAATCGTTTTATCCACGCCCCTAGCAGCGGTGGGAGCGTGCGTGTTGAGGATATGCAGCAGGCTTATTGGAAAAACCGCTTCAACGGTGCACAGCGTATCCATATCAATGCAAGAAATTAAGAAAAGTTATTCAACCATCAGACCACCATCACTGTAACGCTGTTCCGCAACTCCTCACCCACCCTATCTAGAGCTTTTTCGCTACTGGCTAACAGTGCCTAATCGGCATGGATACTTGCTATGCAGTCAATTTGTCACAAAAAATTCACAGAACTTTGTTTAAAAACAAGACACTATATCAATGTGTAAAGCGCTAACACACTGATATGACAATTAGATGACATTTTGGTAAAAAATTAAAAAAAGGAGCCGATATTATGAACAAGCTATTACGTTTTACTCCATTATTAATGCTGATGTCTTGTGCCAGTGTGCAATCTACAACGCTGGATCAGGAAAACGGAAAGGTACATCAGATATCCTGCAGTGAATTCAACACCACTCTGCAAGAATGCAAAGCCAAGGCCGACGAGCTATGTAACAGCGATTACAAACTGCTGTCACACCACAAAGAAGTGTACCCAGATGCAGGTGATGGGTTTTACATGCACCCACGTCACTACTTATCAGTAGAATGCACTTCTTAATGCTAGCTTGAACTTGTACCAGCTAGACTAGTACAAACTTAAGCCGACGTTTCAAATCATCACAACTCGGCCGCACTGGCTAATTGCTACGGCAAAAATACTATGGGTTCTCAGGAGCATTCTCCTGAGAACCCATTTTTATTTGAATCTTTTTTTAATATTAAAACAGGCTTGCTGTCTTTAATCATTAGGCATGAAATTTCGCCAAATCACCAGGTTTGCGCAGCATTTTGTCCACTTCACCAAGATGCAGCTCTTCCTGATAAATCATTTCTCTGGCGTATTCTTCCAGCATCACGGAATCACCAACGATTTTTAAAAGCGCTTTATAAGCATTCAAAGCGGCAGTTTCATGCGCAAGAGATTCGCGCAGAATATCGCCAATATCGTGATTATGCGTTTCCAGTAGCGGGCCTATAGATAACGATGGATGACCGCCCAAATGTGTGATGATTTCACCCGCTTTGTTGGCGTGATCCAGAGACTCCGTGGCCTGGCTGCGCAACCATGACACGATTGGAATGCGATTATAGCCAAATACCATGAGTGAATAATGGGTGTAACGCACTACACCTGCCAGCTCCAGCTCTAAAATAGTGTTTAAAGCCTGCACAATCGCGCTGTTATTTTCCTTTGCCATACTGGCTCTCCTTTGTTACAAAAACTTTTAATGCGGCCAGTATACGCTTTTTTGCTTAAAAGATTATGACCGGCAAGCATGAGAATCTACTCAATTTCTGTCGCTATGCCCCAAATCACGCTGCGGGTCTATCTGATCGCGAATTAACTGCTTGACTTCCTTGGATTCAGGAAAGCGCCCGGCCTCCTTACGAGAAAAAATCAGCTTCTGATCCAGATATATTTCAAAAATGCCACCCGTGCCTGGTCGCAGCGCCACGCTGTACAAATCATCCTCAAAAGTAGTCAACAGCTCCTGCGCAAGCCAAGCTGCTCGCAGCATCCAGCGGCACTGAGTACAGTAAGTAATTTCCACACGATGTTGTTGCAATGACGTTCTTCCCTTGTTTGTCTATATACGCTGATTCATTCACATAATATAATCAGTTGCAACGAAACTAAATCCTCTAATCAAAACTCATAGCACTATATTGCATTAGCATCGATGAATGTCAGCATTCACGACGCTGACACTGCTTGAAACAGATTTGGCAATAGATTACTAGTTAATATCTGCAATTTCGCTTACTGATCCGTACCATTAAATTTGTTGGGAATTATCATACATGCAAGTACAAAATAAACAGAACCGTTACACTAAAGCCGGTCTTGTCGGCTCTGGTCTCATATTGGGACTGATGCTTAGCCTGACCTATTCAGCGGTTGCTGAAAAAATGATCAAGCCGCAACTGCCGCTAGATGATTTGCGTGCGTTTGCTGAAGTGTTTGGCAAAATCAAAAGTGATTATGTAGAAAACGTAGAAGACAAAAAACTGATTTCAGAAGCAATTAGCGGCATGCTGACAGGTTTGGATCCGCATTCTACTTATATGGATCCGGATGCGTTTAAGGATATGCAGTCCGCCACACAAGGTGAATTTGGCGGCTTAGGAATTGAAGTGGGCATGGAAGATGGCTTAGTAAAAGTTGTTTCCCCGATTGAAGATTCACCTGCTTATGAAGCTGGTTTGAAAAGCGGCGACCTGATTGTTAAGCTTGACGACACGCCCGTTAAAGGCATGACCCTGAACGATGCAGTGAAGCGCATGCGCGGCAAACCAGATACTAAAATCGTGCTGACTGTAGTGCGTAAAAATGAAACGAAACCTCTGCTGTTTACGCTCACACGCGCTATCATCAAAAACAAAAGCGTAAAATACAAAATGCCTGAACCCGGCTACGCTTATGTGCGCATCACTCAGTTCCAGGAGCGTACCGGTGAAGATCTGGCAAAAGCTATTAAAACACTGCATGCAGAAAACAAAGGCCCATTCAAAGGCTTCATCCTAGATTTGCGTAATGACCCGGGCGGCTTGCTGAATGGTGCAGTAGGCGTATCTGCTGCCTTCCTGCCTAAAGGTGAGTTGGTGGTTTACACCGAAGGCCGTGCGCCAGATTCAAAAATGCAGTTGACTGCCGTACCTGAAAATTATGCCCGTGGCGGCGCAGCGAATGACTATATCAGCGACCTGCCTGAGGATATGAAAACTGTGCCAATGGCTGTACTGATTAACAGTGGTTCTGCTTCTGCTTCAGAAATTGTGGCAGGCGCACTGCAAGACCATAAACGCGCAGCGATTGTCGGTACACAAAGTTTTGGTAAAGGTTCGGTACAAACCATTATGCCAATGAATAACGGCGCAGCGATTAAACTGACCACCGCACGTTACTTTACCCCTAAAGGTCGCTCTATCCAGGCTAAAGGCATCGTACCTGATTACATCGTCGAAGACGGTACTGACCAATCCGGCAACATTCATGAGGCAGATTTGTCACGTCACCTCGCTAACCCTAAAGAGCCTGAAGGCAAGGATGCGAAAAAATCCGAGTCATCTAAAACAGAGGTAAACCCAGCAAAAGAAGCTGCCAAAGAAAAATTGAACGAGAAAAAATTTGCTGAGCCGGCTGCACCCATTGAGCCAGCAAGCAAAGACGACATTCAGTTTGTTCAGGCAATGAATCTGCTCAAAGGCTTGCCGGTTAAAACTGACCCAGCACCAAAAACGGAATCAGCCAAAACTGAATAGTCTGTCTACTGGCTGGATTTAACTTGGTTCTGAAATAGTAAAGCTACATAGCCGCCTCAGTTAACTGAGGCGGTTTTTTTATGTTTTGCTGATACAGTCCACGAAATGACTGACGGAAAATGTTTATAATTTGAACTGTAATGTCATTAATTTTTCAGCGTAGAATGTTCTCATGCGATACAGCACACTAGATAAAATCATTACTGAATTCGATACCGGCCTGCGTACCTTATTGGCCAAGCCGTACAGCGTGCGCCCACATCCAGACCAAGATGTTGCAGAAGCATCGCTCAGCAGCACAGACAAACAGCATGCAGCTGCCTTGATGCGCATTAACCAGACAGGAGAGGTCTGCGCACAGGCACTTTATAGCGGTCAAGCACTTACTGCCAGAACAGCAGCGACCAGCAACACCATGCAGCAGGCAGCTCGTGAAGAAACCGAACATTTGGCTTGGTGTGAATCACGCATACACGAGCTAGGTGGGCGCACCAGCTTACTGAATCCTTTGTTTTACGCGGGTTCGTTTGCAATCGGCGCGATTGCAGGCGCTTTGGGTGACAAATGGAGCCTAGGCTTTCTGGAAGAAACAGAAAAACAAGTAGGTGAGCATTTAAACAGCCATTTAAATCAACTGCCTGCGGCTGATGAAAAATCGCGCAAAATTGTTGAACAAATGCGTACAGATGAAGCCAAACATGCCAATGACGCTAAACATTTGGGGGCAGCCGAACTGCCAACCCCTGTGAAATTTTGCATGAAGCATATGTCTAAAGTCATGACTGCAACCACTTACCATATATAAGTACAATCAATATCCGTACATCAACAGAGGTCAACATTCGAATGCAAAAATTTAGCGACGTATTACTCACACTGGACGATGCCTCACACGTGGCGCGCATTGAACTCTATCGCAAGGATGGAACCCCTGCTGGCGTGATTGAAAATAAACCCGGCAGTCAAGGCTCGGTAAAAGTCTATAACCACCTGGCGCGCATGTATGGCGAGATTTCTTTAGATGCAGCTGTAGAAGGCCTGAGTTTATACTCTGAACACACCGAAGACGCTGAAAACTGCCCAGGTAAACATCCTAATATTGACCGCTTGCTGAATATTCTGGAAGATGAGCAGCCCCTCACTGTGAAAGTGGTTGAAGCCTGATTGACGAAGTGTAGGCCTTAAAACACACACCGAGCCAGCATGCGCTGACTCGGTGTCTGGGAGAGTTAAAAAAAACAATCAAGCCGCTACAGTCAGCGGCTTGATTTCAAAATCATGGGTAATTTCCACGCTCTTGCTCAACATAATCGAGGCTGAGCAATATTTCTCAGCGGATAATTTCACCGCACGCTCTACCTGTGCAGGGTTCAAATTATCACCGGTCACTACAAAATGCACATGAATCTTGGTGAATACCTTGGGTACCTCATCTGCACGTTCGGCTTCAATTTCTGCAACACAATCAAAAATCGGCTGACGCGCTTTTTTCAGAATAGCCACCACATCAAATGATGTACAGCCACCCATACCAATCAGCAGCATTTCCATTGGCCGCATGCCAATATTACGTCCACCATTTTCTGGCGCACCATCCATCACGACTGCATGACCGGTTTCAGATTCACCGACAAAACTCACGCCGTCAATCCATTTCACTCTCACGTGCATAATTTATTGCTCTCTTGAATATTCTGTAGCGACTTGGCTAACTTATCTGACTGACTAACTTAGCTAGCTTACTTGACTGCGAGCAACTCGACATCAAATATGAGGTTTGCATTGGGTGGAATTGCGCCACCCGCACCTCGTGCACCATAACCCATTTCTGAAGGAATAATTAAGGTACGCTTACCGCCCACTTTCATACCGGCAAATCCTTCATCCCAGCCCTGAATCACTTGACCGGCACCGAGGAAGAAATTAAACGGCTGATTACGATCCAAACTGCTGTCGAACTTTTTGCCTTTGCCATCTTTGGCTGCCGGGTCATACAGCCAGCCGGTGTAATGCACCGTCACATTAAAACCCGGCTCCGCTTCGCGGCCTGTGCCTTCCTGCGTGTCAATTTTTTTCAGTTCCGTAATGTTCTCAGCCATTGCTGCTCCCTCGTTGGTATTTTGTGATGAATTAGATTCTGCCTGACAGGCCGTTAAGGCTAACAGGCATAAACCTGCAGCTAATGTGTTTAATAATTTCATGTTTAACCCTAAATATTGCATTTAAAAGTAATGCGTTATGATACTTTAAAACCTTAGTTGCCAACCTGAAAAGCCGGATAATGCAGCTTTTTTTGTACCTAAGATATCCCTGCTTTTATGTTTCAGTCTGGACTGCTTCACTTTGTTCGCAGTGACAACCGAGCTGTCATTGCGAGCCGAAGGCGTGGCAATCCAGAAAAACCAAAAACAATTTTTCCAAATTAGCGTACTACGATCACACTTACAGTGCACGACTAGCAAAGCTACTATGGCTGCTGATGCACCCACTCTATCAAGGCATCCTGCGCCGCCCTGCTTGCAGATGCTTTAGCATGATTCACCATCATCACCAGCACATGTCGGTGTCCATTTGCATCCAGCACATACCCTGCTATCGCACTGACACCATTAATCGAACCGGTTTTGAGATGCGCACGGCCATTACTGACGCTATCCTTAAGGCGCTGCTGTACCGTGCCATCGAGCGCCAGTATGGGTAATGACGCCATCATTTCCGGCATAATCGGGCTGTTGTAAGCCTGCACGAGCAGCTGCCCCAGATGTGCCGCATTAATCTGTTCAATTCGTGACAATCCGGAACCATTTTCAATCACCAGCTCGTCAAACTGCAAGCCTTTACTGTTCAGCCAACGTTTAACCGCTTCGGTACCGCCTAGCTCAGTGGCTGGCTGGCTGACTTTTTCTGCCGCTAACGTCAGCAGCAGCTGCTTGGCCATGACATTGTTGCTCCATTTATTGATGTCACGCACCACACTGCCTAGTGGCTCAGACCATTGCTCCAGCATTTTGACCGCCGTTGATGACTTTGCGGTCACTTTCAAACCGCCACTAAACTCTCCACCCAATTCTCGCCAGAGTTTTCTAAATGTAAAGAAGGCATATTGATCATCGCTAAGTACACTCAGCTCCAGATAACGCTCACCACAAGCTGCCGGATAAGTGCCGTTAAACGTCACCAGCACCTGGCCTTCAACAGGCTTCACCGCATAATCCATACGCCCGCGCCAATCACCACAAATAGCGCCCTTTACAAGCTTCATCTGGTTGATCACCACCACTTCCGGCAGTTCAAATTCCTGCAGCACTGTGACAGCATCATCAACCACATTAAATTTAAAGCTAGTGGTACGGCCGTTCACCAGAAATGCGCTTGGGCTTGCGTTATAGGCACGCCATTTCTCAGTATCAAAGTTAACGCTTGTCTGGCCAACAGCAAAATAACTTTTATCAATATGCAAATCACCGCTGATTTTTTTCACACCAGCCTGACGCAGACTCATCAAGAGGCGCCAAAAATCCTGTGCTTTAAAACTTGGGTCGCCATAACCTTTGATGATAAGGTCGCCTTGCAATTCCCAATTTACCAGCGTGCCATCACGGTAAATTTCGGTTTTCCAGCGATATGCAGGCGTGAGCTCATCCAGCGCAGCATGGGTGGTCACCACTTTCATCACAGAGGCCGTGTTCATAGCCTGCGCTGCGTTGTGTTCCAGAATCGGGGTTTTATCGGTGAGTGCCTGCACATAAACCGCGACATTCTGTTCAGGCACACCCGCTTTTTTAAGTGCCTCAGCTACAGTCTGCGGCAGGCCAGCTTTCGCGGTAACACTGCAAAGCAAACTGACAATAAAAATTACGATGCGAATTTTCACAAGATTGTCTTCAACACATGGTAAGTAGTATCGACCATAAAATCCATTTCGGATTCACTGATGGTATACGGTGGCATAAAATAAACTGTACTGCCTATAGGTCTCAGCAACAGCCCCTCACTCACCGCAGCCTGATAACATTGTTTAGAAAATTGGGTATTTTCCGTGACGGCGTCAAACGCAAATATCATGCCTTGATGTCGCAGATGCTTAATTGGAAAGTGAGTGAGTACTTGCATCTTATTTACAATCGTCGCAGATTTGCGCTTGTTTTTTTCAATCACGGCGTCTTCTTCAAAGATTGCCAATGTCGCTAAAGCAGCACTGCAAGCCAGCGGGTTACCGGTGTAGCTATGACTATGTAAAAAGCCTTTCACGGTCGCGTCATGGTAGAACGCCTGATAGATGTCATCCGTGGTCAGCACAGCAGAAAGTGGCAGGTAACCGCCACTGATACCTTTGGATAAACAGATAAAATCTGGCCTGATGCCAGCCTGCTCACAGGCAAACATGGTGCCGGTGCGTCCAAAACCCACGGCAATTTCATCGGCAATCAAATGCACTTCATATTGACTGCAGACTTCGCGCACTTTACTTAAATACACAGGGTGATACATGCCCATGCCGGCGGCACATTGTACCAGTGGTTCAATAATGAATGCCGCCAATTCCATATGATGTTCAGCTACATAGGCCTCAAATTGTGCTGCGCAGCGTAGCGCAAACGCTTCTGCGCTTTCACCCGCTTCAGCCAATCTGAAATCCGGACTAAGCACCTGCGCCGACTGAATCAGCAAAGGTGCATAAGTATCTTTGAATATCGCCACATCCGTCACGCCTAACGACCCCATCGTTTCGCCGTGATAGCTGTTTTGCAAGCTGATGAATCTTGTCTTGCCGGCCTTGCCGCTGTTGCGCCAGAAATGAAAACTCATCTTGAGCGCAATTTCGGTAGCACTGGCGCCATCTGAACCATAAAACGCATGGCCAAGACCGGTGAGCTTAGCCAGTTTTTCTGACAGCGCCACCACCGGCTCGTGAGTAAACCCCGCCAGCATGACATGCTCCAGCTTATCAAGCTGCTGTTTAATCGCGTCTTTAATGCGGGGATTGTTATGTCCGAACAGATTCACCCACCATGAACTCACGGCATCCAGGTATTGTTTACCGTCCGCATCATAAAGCCAGACGCCTTCACCGCGCTGAATCGGAATCAGCGGATAGGTTTCGTGATGCTTCATCTGTGTGCAAGGATGCCAGACGGAACGCAGGCTACGGCTTAAAAGATCTTGATCGCTCATGGCTGAATTGTACGATGTTTTAGGCACTCAATTAAATGAAATATCGTCATAAGCCATTGTTTAGTCTAAAATTCAGGCTCACGAAATTTCCACGTAATCACCTCATGCAAAGAACTCGCCGCCACCTTGAACTGCTCGCCCCTGCCAAAAATGCCGATTTCGGCATCGAAGCCATCAATCATGGTGCGGATGCAGTGTATATTGGCGGCCCCGCATTCGGCGCACGCGCCAAAGCGCCCAATACCTTTGCTGACATCGAGCGTTTAGTGAAACATGCGCATCGCTATCATGCAGAAGTATTTGTTGCGCTCAATACTATTTTTCACGATAACGAGCTAGAAGGGGTGCACGAACTGGTGCATCAGCTTTACAACATTGGCACCGATGCACTGATTATTCAGGACATGGGGCTACTGGAAATGGATTTGCCGCCGATTCAGCTGCATGCCAGTACGCAAACGGATATTCGTACGGTAGAAAAGGCTGCGTTTCTGGACAAAATTGGGTTTTCACAGTTGGTGTTAGCACGTGAGCTGGATTTAAACACGGTGAAGAAAATCGCTGATGCCACTTCAGCCAACCTCGAGTATTTCGTTCACGGTGCCTTGTGTGTGGCTTTTAGCGGTCAATGTTACATCAGCCACGCCCACACCGGTCGCAGCGCGAACCGTGGCGAATGTTCGCAGGAATGCCGTCTGCCGTTTACGCTGGAAGATCAAAAAGGCCGTATTATCGGTAAAGATAAACATTTCCTCTCCATGAAAGATAACGACCAAAGCGCCAACCTGCGCGCTTTGATTGAAGCCGGTGTCAGCTCTTTTAAGATTGAAGGCCGCTATAAGGATTTGCCTTACGTCAAAAATGCCACCGCGCATTACCGCCAGCTGCTCGATGAAATACTTGAAGAAAAACCGGAGTATGCGAAATCCTCCTCCGGCTACTGCACTTATACATTTGACCCACAGCCGGAAAAAACCTTTAACCGCAGTGCCACAGATTATTTCGCGAATGGCCGTCAGGCTGACATTGGGGCATTTGACACACCGAAGTTTGCTGGCGAAGAACTTGGTAAGGTAAGCAAGGTAGGAAAAGATTATTTTGAAGTAGACACCGACATCGCGCTGCACAATGGTGATGGCATATGCTTCTTTGATGTGCATAAAGAACTGGTCGGCTTGCGTGTGAATACAGTAGAAGGCAAGCGCCTTTACCCGAACGAAATGCCGACATACATGCGCCGCGGCATGACTGTGTTCCGCAACCGCGACCATGCTTTCATGCGTCTGCTGGAAAAAGAATCCGCGCAGCGCAAGATTGGAGTAGTGCTGAACTTTTATGAAACCAGCGATGGTTTCGCACTGAGCATGACCGATGAAGATGGCTGCAGTGCCACCGCAATATGTGCGCTTGAAAAACAAGCTGCCCAGAACGTTGAAAAGGCCGAATCCAGCCTGCGTGAAAACCTCAACAAACTAGGCAATACTGACTTTACCGCCACCAACATCAAACTGAATCTCCGCCAGCCTTGGTTTGTGCCCGCCTCAGTCATCAACAATTTGCGCCGTGATGCCATCGAACAACTGATAGAAACACGCAAGCTGAGCTATGAACGGCCTGCACGCCGCGCAGCAGCCACACCGCCAGCTGTCTATCCGGAAGATACGCTGAGTTATCTTGCCAACGTCTATAACCAAAAAGCGCGCACTTTTTACCAAAAACATGGCGTAAAAATGATAGCTGCTGCATATGAAGCGAATCAGGAACTGGATGAAGTGCCGCTGATGATTACCAAGCACTGCTTAAGATTCAGCCACGGCTTGTGCCCAAAAGAGGCGAAAGGTGTGATTGGGGTACAAGGCACAGTGACCGCAGAACCGATGACACTTATCAGTGGCAATGACCGCTTCACCCTGAAATTTGACTGTAAACCTTGCGAAATGCACGTCATGGGCAAAATCCGCAAACCGGTACTGCAGCTAGCACAGCCGCAGCCCGTGCATTTCCACGCAAAGCGACCATAGCCTAACTTAAGGCGCTGGGTTCATCATCGTCAGATGCAACTGCTCAATTTCCGCCAAAATCTCTGGCGAAAGCTTTGTCTGCCAAGCATCAATATTTTCTTTCAACTGCGCCATTGATGTCGCACCTATAATGGTACTGCTAACAAACCAGCGGTGATAGACAAAACTTAGCGCCAATTGTGTCGGCGTCAGCCCATGGGCTTTGGCGAGTTTGGCGTACGCTGCGGCGGCTGGAAAAACCCCGGGCTTTTTATAGCGTTGCGCGTAGCCCAGAAACATGGTGACTCGCCCCTTGGCTTGGGGATTCTCCACATACTTAGCGGTTAAATGACCAAACGCCAGTGGCGAATAAGCCAGCAAACCTACTTGCTCCCGATAAAGTACTTCTGTCATGCCAAATTCCATACCACGGTTCATCAGGTTGTAGCAATTTTGCACGGTGGCCACGCGCGGCAAATGATATTCTTTAGCAACACGCAAAAATTCCATCAAGCCCCACGGCTGCTCATTGGAAAGTCCGATATACCGAATTTTGCCTTCCTGCACCAATTCAGCCAATGTTTCCAGTTGATTTCGTATGCTGACCCATTCAATTTGGCGGCCATCTGCATTCAGCTCCTGCCTCGGATCAAACTGATATTGCCCAAACATCGGCACGTTACGCTCAGGCCAATGCAGCTGATACAAATCCACGTAATCCGTTTGCAATCTTTTGAGCGACCCTTCGATGGCAGCACGAATATTGGCACGATCCAGCGCAGGTGGCCCGCCACGAATCCAACGCATACCACGACGCGGCCCAGCCGCTTTGGTGCCCAATATAATTTGGTCGCGCGGCTGCTTTTTAAGCCAATTACCAACCATCGATTCTGTTCGGCTATAAGTCTCGGCTTTGGGCGGCACCGGGTACATTTCCGCCGTATCGATAAAATTAATGCCTTGGGCAAGCGCATAATCCAGCTGCGCGTGCGCCTCGGCTTCCGTATTCTGGTCACCATAGGTCATGGTGCCAAGACACACTTTAGAAACGGTTAAGTCAGAATGCGCAAGTTTGGTATATTCCATAGGTTCAGTTCAATTTTTTAACAGATGTGTCTGTATAGCAGCTGCATGACACCTGAGTGGACACTAATGCAGAACTTTTGTTTCATCGGCCTGCGTAGGCGCTGCGGGCAGTGCCACAGCTGCACCTAAATCCCATGCGGCCTTTTTGGCTGACATCTGCAGCATGTTACACAATGCCAATATCAGCGCGTTACCGAAATTAAGTTTTACTGAAACACCGCCGACACATAGAATCTCCAGCTGCTTCTGCTGTTCACCGACAAATTTAATTTCTTTAGCCAGCAATATATCCTCCACCACCTTTTGCGAGCGCGGCTGATATTTAGTTTCAAAATCCATTTTTTTCAGCGTCTCGGCGGATTGCACTTCCTTATTGAATTGTTCAACCGCACTGGTTGGTGGTGCATCCGATTTAATGGAAGTTGCAGTAGGCAAATTAACCTCTGTATTAAACAGCTGCCAAATTTGTCTGGCCACGCGATAAGTGAGCCAAACGACCAACTCGCTGTCATCGGTCAAGCCTATACGCAGCAGCAACCTGTCCTGCTCTGCGTTATAGCCGATATTGAGCTGCTGAATAGCGGCTTCCTTATTTTTTACCCCAGATTGCACTTGATCAGTCAAAACAAATTTCCCGTAATTTTTTAAATTTAGACACTTGAAAATGGCATGGTCAGCCACAACATTAGCAATCGAGGTGCGAGAGTGCTAAAATCACGCACCAAATTTATTCTACCAACTAAAAGCATAACCCAAGGAGAAATTTAATGAAAATTCGTCCATTACATGACCGCGTGATTGTAAAACGTTCAGAAGAAGAGCGTACAACCGCTTCAGGTATTGTAATTCCTGATTCAGCGACAGAGAAACCTGACCAAGGTGTTGTGATTGCTGTTGGCAATGGCAAAAAAGATGACAGCGGCAAAGCGATTGCTCTGGATGTAAAAGTTGGCGACAAGGTGATTTTCGGTAAATACGCAGGCCAGACTGTTAAGGTTGACGGCGAAGAAGTCTTGGTGATGCGTGAAGAAGACATCATGGGCATCGTAGAGTAATCTGAGGGCGTACAACAGTTTATCGCGTTGTTGCTCAAGAATTTTTAGCTTGTTGTACTTAATGTACTGACTGCGCAAAAAATTCTTTCACGCCTAGCGCTAAATCTGTTTCCTCACCTCAGATACCAAAATTAATAGAATTATGATCAAGAGAATTTATCAGGAGAATTAATATGGCAGCTAAAGACGTAAGATTCGGCGACGAAGTTCGTCACAAAATGGTGAATGGTGTAAACATTCTCGCCAATGCAGTGAAAGTGACTCTAGGTCCTAAAGGCCGCAACGTAGTGTTAGAGCGTTCATTCGGCGCGCCCACCATCACCAAAGACGGTGTTTCAGTAGCAAAAGAAATCGAACTGAAAGACAAATTCGAAAACATGGGCGCTCAAATGGTGAAAGAAGTGGCGTCAAAAACTTCTGACATCGCTGGTGACGGCACTACTACTGCTACCGTTTTGGCACAAGCCATCATCCGTGAAGGCATGAAATCAGTGGCCGCCGGTATGAACCCAATGGATTTGAAACGCGGTATCGACAAGGCAGTTGAAGCTGCAATCGTTGATTTAAAAGCACAATCAAAACCATGTGCAACCAGCAAAGAAATCGCACAAGTTGGTGCAATTTCAGCTAACTCAGACCACTCTATCGGCCAAATCATCGCTGATGCGATGGACAAAGTTGGTAAAGAAGGCGTGATCACGGTTGAAGACGGTTCAGGCCTGAGCAACGAGCTGGACGTAGTTGAGGGCATGCAGTTTGACCGTGGCTATCTGTCACCTTACTTCATTAACAATCAAGAGCGTCAAATCGCGTTGTTGGACAATCCATTCGTGCTGCTGCACGACAAGAAAATCTCAAACATCCGTGACTTGCTGCCAACACTGGAACAAGTGGCAAAAGCTGGCCGTCCGTTGCTGATCATCGCTGAAGATGTAGACGGTGAAGCCTTGGCAACATTGGTGGTGAACAACATCCGCGGCATCCTGAAAACTGTTGCTGTGAAAGCGCCAGGTTTTGGTGATCGTCGTAAAGCCATGTTGGAAGACATTGCTATCTTGACCGGCGGTACTGTGATTGCTGAAGAAGTAGGCCTGAAACTGGAAGGCGTAACACTGGATCAATTGGGTCAGGCTAAACGCATTGAAGTGGGTAAAGAAAACACCATCATCATCGACGGTGCCGGTGCTGAAGATGCCATTAAAGGCCGCATCACCCAAATCAAAACCCAAATCGAAGAAGCAACCAGCGACTACGACCGTGAAAAACTGCAAGAACGTGTCGCCAAACTGGCTGGCGGTGTTGCTGTGATTAAGGTTGGCGCAACCACTGAAATCGAAATGAAAGAGAAAAAAGCCCGTGTTGAAGACGCATTGCACGCTACACGCGCTGCGGTTGAAGAAGGCATCGTGGCTGGTGGCGGCGTTGCACTGATTCGTGCACGTGCAGCGATTGCCAAAGTAAAAGGTGATAACCATGACCAAGACGCAGGCGTCAAAATCGTATTGCGCGCAGTTGAAGAGCCATTGCGCCAAATCGTACAAAACGCTGGTGTTGAACCTTCAGTAGTAGTAAACCAAGTTGAACAAGGTTCAGGTAACTATGGTTACAATGCTGCCAACGAAACCTATGGCGACATGGTAGAAATGGGCGTTTTGGATCCAACCAAAGTAACCCGTTCTGCATTGCAACACGCGGCTTCTGTTGCTGGTTTAATGCTGACTACAGACTGCATGGTTGCTGAACTGCCGAAAGAAGATGCACCTGCAATGCCGGATATGGGCGGTATGGGTGGCATGGGCGGTATGATGTAATTTCATTCTTCACTGCATCGGTGATGCGTTGTTGGTATCGTCATCTGCTCCTAGCCGTACTTTACGTACTGTTTGCGTCGCAGATGACTAACCGCCTAGCCTCACCTTCGCATTGAAGTTGAAATGAATTAAGCAATACCAAAAAAACAGACCCGCTTTGGCGGGTTTTGTTTTATGGTTATTTCTACAAGTGGATTGAGTAGCGAAATTCTTATCCATTAATTTCGTCATTCCCGCGCAGGCGGGAATCCAGACAACCTGCATCAATAGCATATTTAATTAGAGTGAGTGATGAATAAACTAAACAGGATTAGCACAAACCTTGAATTCCAAGCCAAGGATCAGCAAGTCGCCTTTATCTCAAGCTTCGCTTGATGACGCATTTTTGTTTTATCCCTCGCCCTGCTTCATAATAATGGTTTTCCCTTTTCGCACCCCTCTGAATTCCTCTCAATTTAAGAAAGAACACAATGACAATTTCATTAGATACACTCACCCAACGCTTAAGCTACATCGTAGGTGAAAACATGGCGCATCAACTTAAAAATGATGCATTGGAACTTGATCCTGCAGCTGTCGCACTGGCAGTGAGCGACGTCATGGCCGGCAATCCATCACGCCTAACCGATGCAGAAAAAAGAAGCACCGTTGAGCAAGTGCAGAAAGAAAGCCAAGCAAAACAAATGGCCGCACATGCCGAGCAATCAGCAAAAAACCAAGCCGAAGGCGCAGCCTATTTGGCAGAAAACGCTAAAAAAGAAGGTGTAGTTACCACCGAGACTGGCCTGCAATATAAAGAATTGAAAGCTGGCGATGGTGCAAAACCGAGCAAAAGTGATCGCGTTAAAGTGCATTACAAAGGCACGCTAGTGGATGGCACGGTGTTTGACAGTTCTTATGATCGCGGTGAACCAATTGTTTTCCCGGTCACTGGCGTGATTGCAGGCTGGATTGAAGGCCTGCAGCTCATGCAGGTGGGCAGCAAATTTGAATTGACGATTCCATCCAATCTAGCTTACGGTGCAAACGGCAGCGGCCCGGTGATTGGCCCGGACGCGACGCTGGTGTTTGAAGTCGAATTATTGGCAATTGAATAAAAAATCAGCAGCGGTATTCGTTTAGCAAAAGCCTCGCATCTGCGAGGCTTTTGCATTTGAGATCACTGCAATGTCTATTAACCGAAACGATAGGAAGCCATCAATACTTCGAACACCGTGTCAGTAAAAATGCGTTGGCCAACATTATTTCCAGCAGCCCCCGCCACCACCATCAATGGCATTAAATGATCTTCTCTGGGGTGCACCGCTCTTGCAAAAGGCGCTTGTTCCCAATTGATCAAAGCTTGATTACGTTTTTCTGGATCAGCTTCGCTAACGGCTATATTCAGATATTGCTCAAACTTTACTGATGGCTCATAGGATTCTGCTCGACCAAACCCACGCATATTGTGATAGGTCAGGCCACTGCCAATGATCAGCACGCCTTCATCACGTAACGGTGCAATTGCGTTGCCAAGCTTGATGTGCTCATATGGGTCATAGCCTAATTTCATGGAAAGCATCACCACCGGTACATCGGCATCGGGATACATCAGCATCAGTGGCACAAATACGCCATGATCAAAACCTCGCATTGCATCTTCATCACATGAAATACCAGAAGCATTTAATAACTGCTTCACCTTCAATGCCAGTGCAACATCACCCTGCGCAGGGTACTGCACATGATAAGTGTGCTCAGGAAAGCCATAATAATCATATTCCATCGGTGGATTAGCGGAAGTAGCAACGCTAAACTGCGGTGCTTCCCAATGTCCGCTAATCGCCAATATTGCCTTTGGCTTTGCAGGCAAAGTAGCTGGCAGGTTCTGTAGTGCATTCGCAGTGAGTGCAAACTTCTGGCGCATGTCTGCAATGTAAGGCCATGGCCCGCCACCATGTGAAATAAATAATGTAGGAAATCTTGCTGAGTTCATGATAACAACTTACACCAATCACACAGCAAAACAAAATTTTACAAATCACTTACAAAATGTTTACATGATTTTAAATTTACGTTTATACTGCAGGGAAATATAAAAACCCTATTTTCAATAGGCAAAAAAAACCCCGATTAAGGGGAAGAAATCGGGGTCAAAAACGCCTCATCGTCTAAGGCTTCCGCTCAGGGAGGAAAGAAGCGGAAAAGTAACTTTCGTTACCTGTAGCTGTGACCAGCCTTGTTTTGAATAAGTTCTGCGAATTTACAAATTCTTTGTAACCTATTCAAATTCAAATGTCATTTTTTTCATATATCGTTTTATACATTAGCCCGTTTCGTTATCGTCATAAACGCCTGCAGAATTAGCCTTAGGCTATCATGTTAGAATGCTGTGCTATGAATAATGACCACCTCCCAGCCGCAACAAGTGACACACTGTTAGCCGGACTCAACAATAAACAACTGCAGGCGGTCACGCTGCCTCAGCAATCCGCACTCATTCTGGCAGGCGCTGGCAGCGGCAAAACCCGCGTTCTCACTGCGCGCATTGCCTGGTTGATTCAAACTGGACAAGTGTCACCTACCGGCTTGCTGGCGGTGACGTTTACCAATAAAGCCGCAAAGGAGATGCTCACCCGCATCACGGCATCACTTCCCATCAACACCCGCGGCATGTGGGTAGGCACGTTTCATGGTTTATGCAACAGACTGCTGCGCGCACATCACCGCGAAGCTGGCCTGCCGGCGAGTTTTCAAATTCTGGACATAGCCGATCAGCTATCTATGATCAAGCGCCTGATGAAATTGCTGAACGTGGATGATGAAAAGTTTCCGCCTAAACAAGTGCAGAACTTCATTAACGGTTGCAAGGACGAAGGTCTGCGTGCGCATGCGGTAGATGCGTATGACCCCCATACGCAAAAGCTGAGAGAGATTTTTGAAGAATACGATAAGCAATGTCAGCGTGATGGCGTGGCCGATTTTGCCGAGCTGCTGTTACGCTGCTACGAGTTGCTAGAGCGTGACGCGAATATTCGTCAGCACTACCAAAACCGCTTCAAATACATTCTGGTAGATGAATTTCAAGATACCAACCGTCTGCAATACCTGTGGCTGAAATTGCTAGCGGGTCAAAGTAAGGATGGAGGGCATAATTGCATATTCGCCGTGGGGGACGATGACCAGTCCATTTACGGATTCCGTGGCGCACGGGTGGGCAATATGCGCGATTTTGAAAAAGACTTTCATGTCGAACACATTGTTAAACTGGAAGAAAACTACCGCTCCCACAGCAACATCCTCAATGCTGCCAACGCGATTATTTCACACAACAAAAATCGCCTGGGCAAAAACTTGTGGACATCCGCCGGCGCCGGTGAGCCGGTACGCGTATACCAAGCTTATAACGACACTGACGAAGCGCAATTTATTGTCGATGAAATTAAATCACTGCATGCCGAGGGCACAGAGTTAGGCGACATCGCCCTACTTTATCGCTCTAATGCGCAATCACGTGTGCTGGAACATGCCTTATTTACCGCCAATTTGCCTTACCGGGTGTATGGCGGCCTACGCTTTTTTGAACGTGCAGAAATCAAACATGCACTGGCTTACATGCGTTTAATTGCCAATGCTAATGACGACACGGCCTTATTGCGCGTCATTAACTTCCCGGCACGCGGCATCGGTGCGCGCAGTTTGGAACAGTTGCAGGAATCTGCTCGTGCGCAAGACTGCAGCCTATGGCAGGCGGCCGTCAACAAAGTCGGGCACGGCAAGCCGGGCGCCAAGGGTCTGGAAGGGTTTGTCGCCTTGATACGCCAAATGGTGGATGAAGCCTATGGCATTACGCTGGCAGAACTGACTGAATTAGCCACTACGCTCTCTGGCCTGAAAGCGCATTATCAAACCGAAAAAGAAGGCGAAGACCGCATCGCCAACTTGGATGAATTGGTCACGGCAGCGGTTGCCTTTACCAAACAGGATTTTGGCAATCACCACAACGTAGACGGTGAAACCGAGCAGGATTTACTCACCCAGTTTTTAAGCCATGCCAGTCTGGAAGCGGGCGAGCATCAGGCTGACGTTGGGCGTGAAGCATTACAATTAATGACAGTGCACGCGTCAAAAGGCTTGGAATTCAGCACCGTATTCATCAGTGGTCTGGAAGAAGGGCTGTTTCCGCATGAACAAAGCGCATATGAAGCCAGCGGATTGGAAGAAGAACGCCGCTTGATGTATGTTGCGGTCACGCGTGCCAGAAAACGCCTGTATCTCAGCCACGCGCAAAGCCGCATGCTGCATGGCCAAGTGCGTTATGGCATCCCCTCTCGCTTTTTGGATGAAATTCCTGATGAACTGCTTAAACATCTGAATAGCAAGCCAGTGGCAAAATCCGGCAGCAGCCGTGATTACAGCGAATTACCCGCGATGATGGGCAGACAAAGCAGTGAACAGAAAAACGCCATGCCGTGGAAAATCGGCCAGCAAGTGGCGCATAGCAAATTCGGTAACGGCGTCATCGTGAGCTACGAAGGCAATGCCAATGATATGCGTGTGCAGGTGAATTTTGGTCGGGAGGGCTTGAAGTGGCTGGCGATAGAGTTTGCTAAACTGATGCCGATATAATATTGATTACTGCGGCTCAATCCCAAATACATCCGCATAACTGGTATACAGACTGGTCATCATCATAGGCACCACCACAATCAGTCCAATGCCAAACGGGATAATGGCGATAATCAGCAGCACCATAAAAATCAGGCCATATAAAAAGAATGGCAGCATGTTTTTAAGACAGGCATGAAAACTAAGTTTCATCGCTTCAATTGCTGTTAAATCATGTAGCCCTGCCAGCACCGGCGCGAACCAATAAGCCATCAACACCGGCAGCACCAGCATAAAAGCCAGCAGCAAAGGCATTGTCATGGCGTCAGTTTGCTCCATACTTAAATCTTTACCCTGAACCAGCAGCTCTACCGTCTCGGCATCCAATGTCAACACAACGACCACCGCAACCAGCAACAGACTCAGCATATAAATGCCGCCCACTGCAACCAGCTGGGAAGTGTTGTGTTTAAAGCCTTCAAACAAGTGATTGATTTCCAGATCCTGATTGCGCATCATCGCCTGGCAACCCCACATCATGCCGGCAGCAAACACCGGTGCCAGTAGCGTACTCAGTACAGAGCCAATTACGGGCAGCATGGAGAGCGGAATCATAATCGCCAGATTCAACACGAGCAGGATAATCCACATCGCGGGATTGGCCTTAAACAAGCGAAAACCGTGCGCTATCCAGCGCCATGCATGGCTGACCGGCACTTGTTGAATATTGAGTATTTGAGATGGGTTGTTATCAGCCATGATAATGATGCTTTCAGTGTCAAGTGCAATAATCAGTAACTTTAAACGCCCCGGATGCGAAGTTTAAGTATATTTTTAAAGTGATCAGGGTCTTTGGCGTGCGTGAGCTCACCGTCTTGCGGAAAAATTTTGTCATACAAACGCGACAGCCAGAAACGTAATGCGGCAATACGCAGCATGCTGTTAAAAGCTGCATGCTCGGCAGACTCCAAGGGACGCAATGATTGATAGGCCTGCAGCATTGCATCAAATTTTGCATTATCCAAACTGCCATCAGGCTGCACGCACCAATCATTCACCGTAATCGCCAAATCATAAACAAATGCATCACGATAGGCATAATAGAAGTCGATTAAGCCGCCAACCTTATCTCCATCGAACAGCACATTGTCGCGGAACAAATCCGCATGAATCACGCCACTCGGCAGCGCGGTCATGTCTAAGCGCTGCTGAAATTGCAGTGTTTCTTTGAGCAGCGCCTGGTCTTCAGACGGCAAGTGCGGCAGCACCAGCGCGGCTGTTTTCTCGCGCCATACACTATCACGTGGATTGCGATGCGGCTGAGAGATGTTTTTCTCCTGAAAGCTCAAACCGGCAATATGCATTTTTGCCAGCACTGCACCCACTTCACCACAATGCATGGCTGATGGATGATGAATATCACGACCACGTAGACAGCTAATCAACACTGCCGGCTTGCCATTCAGCATATGCAGGCTCTCACCTTTGCTGTTACTGATAGGCTGTGGGCAAGGCACAGCATGATGCGCCAGATGATCCATCAACTCAATAAAAAAAGGCAATTCTTCAATCGCGTTTTGCTCAAACAACGTCAGTACGTATTTATTTTGTGTGGTGGTGACAAAATAATTGGTGTTGGTAATGCCCGCAGAAATCCCCTTCAATTCGAGCAAATCGCCGATAGCATAGTCTTGCAGCCAAGTTTTTAGTTGTTCAGGGCTTACTGTGGTGAATACGGACATAAAATGGTGAATACAAACATAAAATTAAGTACAGTTAAATTTGCTGAAAATGTGGTCAGTTATTAAATGACACAAGAGGGTAAAAACCCTCTTGTGCATTTATGAAGATATGCATTGAAAAACTAAAATCTAAATATGGTCCATTTCGGAATACTCATAGGTGGAACCGGGCCTGAATTGACCCATTCGCCATTCTGGTCTTCCTTGTGTAAGTAATAAGGCACGCCGTTGGCAGGGGTAATTTTCATCATATAAAGCTCACCATTAATGCGATACTCCTCAACGGTTTCAGTCTCTTTTTTGATAATAGTCACTTCAGGCTCGCCCGGGTCTGCTTCACCGCTGATTTTTGGTGGTGGAATATCTTCCAGCGGTTCAAGATTGGGAGGCAACTCTCTGGCCTGCGCCAACACAGGGAATAGCATTAAACTAAAAAATATGGCGCTCAACCATCTATAAGTTTTTGACATGTGTGATAACCCGCCTTATCTGGGTGACTTTACTGATGAATAATTCTATCAAATATACGCTTGTATCAGGCCTTTGTTTATAAATAAAGCTGGATACGCTCTTCTTCTGCCGACAACTTAAAGCCTCTGGTTTCATAATGTTTGAATATCGCCGCTACAATCTGTTCCGGATCATCAATCATCTGAATTAAATCCACGTCTTCAGGCGCAATCATCTGCTCATCCACCAGCGTGGTTTTAATCCATTGCACCAAGCCTGCCCAGAAATCACTGCAAACCAAAATAATCGGCATTTTCAGCGTTTTGCCGGTTTGCACCAGCGTGATACATTCCATCAATTCGTCCAGCGTGCCAAAGCCACCAGGCAATACAACATAAGCACTAGCATTTTTTACAAACATCACTTTACGCATGAAAAAATGCTTAAAGTTTTGGCTGATATCCTGATAAGGGTTGGTATGCTGTTCATGTGGCAATTCGATATTCAAGCCCACACTCGGTGAAAGGCCAGCAAACGCACCTTTATTGGCGGCCTCCATAATGCCCGGGCCGCCACCGGAAATCACGCTAAAACCTGCATCAGACAGCATGCGTGAAATTTTTTCAGTCAGCTCATAGTATGGCGTGCCAGGCTGAATACGTGCACTGCCAAACACGGAAACAGCAGGCGTAATTTCTTTCAAACGCTCAGTGGCACTGACAAACTCTGCCATAATTTCAAATGCCTGCCATGAAGCATGGCCGCTCAACTGCATGTCTTTAATGCTTGAGACGCTGGATTCCGGAAGTTTTTTATCAACTGACATATTACGTGACCTTTATATTGTCTGACCCTATGTAGATTGCCTGACCTTGTGCTGCCCATCATGTTTTATTATGTTAACAATTAAAAAGCAATAGGCAATCATAAATCATTTATTCCCAGCCATCTGAACTGAACTAAAATGTCATTCTTATTACCTTTAGCACTCAATCAGCGGATGCATTCATGAAAACATTGTTACTCGTCGACGGCTCGTCATACCTCTACCGCGCATTTCACGCCATGCCGGATCTGCGCAATCGTCAGAACGAACCGACGGGTGCAATTCAGGGCGTGCTCAATATGCTGCGTCGCCTCCATAAAGACTACCCTGCAGACTTCAGCGCCTGCGTTTTTGATGCCAAAGGCAAAACCTTCCGTGATGACATTTATCCTGAATACAAAGCTAATCGCGCTTCTATGCCCGATGATTTGCGTGCCCAGGTAAGCCCGCTTTATGAAGCGATTACCGCCATGGGCTGGCCGCTGATTATTGAAGAAGGGGTAGAGGCGGACGACGTGATTGGCGCACTGGCCAAACAAGCTGAACGTGAAGGCATGCGCGTGATTATTTCTACTGGTGATAAGGACATTTCGCAGCTGGTGAACGAACACATCACCATTGTCAACACCATGCCCAATGCTTTCAGAAAAGGGGATGAAATTCTCGATGTCGCCGGCGTGGAAGAGAAATTCGGCATACCGCCCAGCCTGATTGTGGACTACCTGATTTTGATTGGCGACACTTCTGATAACGTGCCGGGGGTTGAAAAAGTGGGGCCAAAAACCGCTGTAAAATGGCTCAAGGAGTATGGTTCGCTGGATAACATCATCGCCAATGCCGATAACATCAGCGGCGTGGTGGGTGAAAATCTGCGCAAAGCCCTGCCGTGGCTGCCAACAGCACGTGAGCTGATTACCATACGCTGCGACGTGGGCCTGCGTGAAAGCTTGAATGATTTAGCACCACAAGCACCGAATAAAGCAAAACTGGCAGAGCTATTTGAGCGTTTCGACTTTAAATCATGGAAACGTGAACTGGAAAATATGTCGGATGCTGCGCCAGATAATGCTGGAAAACTCGCTGCTACGCCGATTTCTGACGCTACCCGCAACGGCAGCACGGCTGATATGTTTGGTGGCGGCAGCATTATGGATAGTTATGTTGCCAACCGCTCACGCCATTATGAAACCATCACCAGCGAAGCGCAGCTGCAAAGCTGGCTGGAGAAGTTAACGTCTGCGCCGTTAATGTGTTTTGACACTGAAACCACCTCGCTCGAACCGATGCAGGCAAAAATCGTGGGCGTATCGTTCAGTGTTGCGGCAGGCAGCGCGGCTTATGTGCCCCTAACACACGATTATTTTGATGCCCCGCAGCAGTTGGACTTCGCCACAACTTTGGCAAAGCTCAAACCGATTCTGGAAAACCCTGATATCAAAAAAGTGGGGCAAAATCTAAAATACGACCAGCACGTTTTGGCCAATCACGGCATCACGCTCAATGGTATTGCGCACGACACGCTGCTGCAGTCTTATGTGTTTGAGTCGCACAAATCGCATGGCATGGATGCGTTGAGTGAACGCCATCTAGGCATCAAAACCATTAGCTTTGAAGAAGTAGCCGGTAAAGGTGCCAAACAAGTTGGCTTTAATCAGGTGACGGTGGAAGTGGCCGCTGAATATGCGGCCGAAGATGCCGATATCACGCTACAGCTGCACGAAGCCATGTATCCGCAAATCGCCGATGATGAAAAATTGAGTTTCATCTACAACCAGATTGAGATGCCGGTATCCAATATTCTATTTACCATCGAACGTAACGGCGTGCTGATCGATGCCAACATGCTCAATACACAAAGTAATGAAATCGGCACCAAGCTGGTGGCGCTTGAAAACCAAGCGTTTGAACTGGCAGGACAGCCGTTCAACCTCGGTTCACCTAAACAGCTGCAGGAAATTCTGTTTGGGAAGCTGGGCATCAAACCTTTGAAAAAAACACCCAGCGGCACGCCCTCTACGGATGAGGATGTGCTGCAGGAACTGGCACTCGATCACCCACTACCTAAAGTGCTGCTGGAGTATCGTGGTCTGGCCAAACTCAAATCTACTTACACTGACAAACTGCCGCGCATGATTAACCCGCACACCGGGCGCGTCCATACCAGCTACAACCAAGCGGTGGCAATTACCGGGCGTCTTGCCAGTTCAGACCCTAATCTGCAGAACATCCCGGTGCGCACTGCAGAGGGGCGCCGCATTCGTGAAGCCTTTATTGCGCCGCAGGGTTCGTTCATCGTGTCTGCCGACTACTCTCAAATTGAACTGCGCATCATGGCGCATTTATCACAAGATGTCGGCATGCTCAAAGCGTTTGCCAATAATGAAGATATTCACCGTGCAACCGCAGCGGAAATTTTTGGCGTCGAAACCACGGCCGTTGATAGCGAACAGCGCCGCTATGCAAAAGTGATTAACTTCGGCCTGATTTACGGCATGAGTGCATTTGGCTTAGCGCAGAACCTGAACATCGAGCGCAGCGCAGCGCAAAGTTACATCGAGCGCTATTTTGCGCGCTACCCCGGGGTGCGTGAATACATGCAGACCACGCGCGAAATTGCCAAACAAAAAGGTTATGTAGAAACCTATTTTGGCCGCAGACTTTGGGTGCCGGAAATCAACAGTCCCAATGGCATGCGCAGAGCCGGCGCTGAACGTGCCGCGATTAACGCTCCCATGCAGGGCACCGCCGCTGACTTGATTAAACTGGCGATGATTGCCGTGGATAAATGGCTGCGTGAAGAAAAACTGCAAACTAAACTCATCATGCAGGTGCACGATGAACTGGTGCTGGAAGTGCCGGAAGCAGAGCTGAACTTAATCAAGCAAACATTGCCCGAGCTCATGCAAAGCGTCGCGAAACTCGATGTGCCGCTACTCGCAGAAGTGGGCGTGGGCAGCAACTGGGAAAGCGCACATTAACATTTATCAATCAACCATTGACTTCAATTTATGCAGCAGACATCACGAAATTTCGGTATTTATATCATTGGCGATGAAATTCTTTCTGGCAAACGCCAGGACGCGCACTTAAATTTTGCCATTCAAGCTTTGAAATCCCGTGGCCTGCAACTGGCTTGGGCACATTATCTGGGCGACGTTCCAGAACAAATCACCAGCCTGCTCAAAGCCAGCATGCAGCGTGGCGACGTCGTATTCAGCTTTGGCGGCATTGGTGCCACACCGGATGATTACACCAGACAATGTGCGGCTGATGCCGCTGGCGTATCCATTGAGCGTCATGTCGGGGCGGTAGCAGAAATTGAAGCGCAGTATGGAGAAAGTGCCTATCCCAAGCGTGTGCTGATGGCCGACTTCCCTAAAGGGGCTGCGCTTATTCCCAACCCGGTGAATCGCGTTGCAGGCTTTTCTATCCATGAGCATTATTTCGTGCCTGGTTTTCCCCAGATGGCACACCCCATGATTGAGTGGGTGCTGGATACACATTACTCGCACTTATTTCATCAGCAGGATTATGCTGAAGCTTCAATCTGGGTAATGGACGCGGGCGAGAGCCAGTTGATTGATATGATGCGCGGCATTGTGGCGAAATATCCGGATTTAAAATTATTCAGCCTGCCCAAGCTGGATAATCGCCGCACGACCGAAGTCGGTGTGAAAGGCCCAAATCAGCTCGCGAATCAGGCGATTGCGGAAATCAAACAAGCTGTTTCTGCCCTAAATTTTCCCTGGTCTGAACCTTAAACATGCAATGCCGTACCGAATGTGGAGCCTGCTGCATCGCACCATCCATTAACAGCCCTATCCCCGGTATGCCTAACGGAAAACTGGCGGGCGAACGCTGTGTGCAGTTGGACCATAAAAATCGCTGTCTGATTTTTGGCAAACCGGAAAGGCCGCTATTTTGTGTAGGCCTGCAAGCAAGTCCAGAGATGTGCGGCGACAGTCAGTCATACGCCATTCAATGGCTCAGTCAACTTGAACGGTTAACTTCGCCTCAATCAACATCAAATAACTGATGCTGCTGCAAATAATGCAGTACCTGTTCCACGCACTCATCCAAGTTGTTAATGCCGGTATCAACAACCAGCTCCGGATTAAGCGGCGGCTCGTAAGGCGAAGAAATGCCGGTAAAGTCACTAATCAGCCCTTGCCTCGCCTTGGCGTACAACCCTTTCACATCACGCGCTTCACAGGTTTCCAGTGCGCAGCGACAATATATCTCGACAAATTCTCCAGCCGGTACAAGCGCCCTGACACGATCTCTATCAGCAATAAATGGAGAAATAAACGCAGTAATGGCAATCACACCGGCTTCGGTGAACAATTTGGCCATCTCACCAACACGCCGTATGTTTTCTTCACGATCCAGTTGACTGAACCCTAAATCCGCACATAAACCATGCCTGACATTATCGCCATCCAACACGAATGTCGCACAGTTCATTTCATACAGGCGCCGCTCTATTGCATGCGCCAATGTGGATTTGCCCGCACCGGAATAGCCGGTAAGCCATAGCACAACACTTTTATGTCTGTTACGTTTGTTACGGTCTGCCCTGCTCAGCAATGATTGCTGCCAGACAATATTTTTATTTTCCATAGTCATTTTTCAGTCAGTCTAAAAACAAGGCTTCATTAAATTGCCGAATTATCATACCTGAGCGGCGATTTTACTGCTATTGCGCTTAATCAAAATGCGTTATAAATGCGCTGTAAATTAATGCGCCATGGTTGATATCACCAATGTTTCTTTCATCAACAGCACCGCAATAAAACTGATGATGGCAGCAGTTGACATATAAAATCCTACCCAACTGAGCCCACCTGCCACCACCAGAAGCTGCGATATATAAGGTGCAAATGAGGCGCCAAGAATCCCTCCCAGCTGATAAGCCAACCCTGCCCCGCTGTAGCGAAACTGCACCGGAAACTGTTCAGGCAGATAGGCACCCATAGGCGCAAATGTTGCCCCCATCAAAAATAATGCCATTACCAGAAACAGTGTAATTTGCATCACAGACCCGCTTGTCAGCAACGGATTCAACGCAAAGCCTGCCAATATCGCCAGCGCACTGCTGACAAGCAATACTGGCCGCCGACCAATTCGATCGCTCCAATAAGCTGCGAATGGTGTTGCTAAAGTCATGCCTAAAATTGCCACACACAGCATGCCCAAAAAGTCAGGGCGTGCAATCCCCAGCTGACTAGTGCCATAGTTCAGGCAAAATACGGTGGCGGTATAAAACAGGTTGTAGCACACCCCCATGGCCAACGCCCCCAGCAATACAGAACGCCAATACGTAGCGATCAATGGCCTAATCGGCATCGCATGAATTTTATTTTCAGCCATCGCCGCGGCAAACTCTGGGGTTTCTGCCAGTTTAAATCGCACATATAAGCCCACTACCACTAATATCGCGCTTGCGATGAACGGCAAGCGCCAACCCCAGGCTTTAAATTCAGCGTCACTGAGCCATAAAGACAGCAGCAGAAAACTTAAAGTGGCCAATAAAAACCCTATGGATGGCCCCAGCTGTGGAAACATACCAAACCAGGCACGCCTGCCTGCCGGCGCATGCTCGGTTGCCAGCAATGCAGCACCACCCCATTCCCCGCCCAAACCCAAACCTTGGCCAAAGCGCAATACACACAAAATAATTGGCGCCCAAATTCCCAAACTTTCATAACCCGGCAGCAAACCAATCAATAACGTTGACACCCCCATTAGCAGCAGTGAAGCCGCCAGCGTTGCCTTACGCCCGACCCTGTCGCCAAAATGCCCGAATACAATTGCGCCCACGGGTCTGGCAATAAATGCAATGCCAAATGTTAAAAATGCGCTCAATGATTGTGTGGCCGGGTCACTGGCCGGGAAAAATACTTGGCCAATCACCAATGCGGCCGCCATGGCATAGATATAAAAATCATAAAACTCAATCGCCGTACCAATAAAGCTGGCAAAGGCAATATGTGTTGTTGAAATTTGCTGTGCGGCAGGCTGATCAGCCATAACAAGACCTTTACAAAAATTATTGTGAATTGTATGCCTAAATAATAAATTTTTTGGTTTTCTCAAGCCTTGATTGCGTATAAAATAGGCAACTTTCCGAATTAAAATCAAAAGTTAAGAATTTAATCAGTGCAAATCGGCAATCACATCTTAAAAAACAATCTGGTCGTCGCGCCTATGGCAGGCGTCACAGATAGGCCTTTCCGTCAGCTTTGCAAAAAAATGGGCGCAGGTTTGGCCGTGTCTGAAATGGTCACTTCCAACTCATTGCTGTACGGCAGCGAAAAAACTAAACGTCGTGCCAATCATGAAGGCGAGGTAGACCCGATTTCCGTGCAGATCGCCGGCGCTGACCCGAAGATGATGGCAGAAGCCGCCAAACACAATGTGGATAACGGTGCTCAGATTATTGACATCAACATGGGCTGCCCTGCCAAGAAAATCTGTAATGTCATGGCCGGCTCTGCATTGCTGAAAGATGAACCGCTGGTTTCGCAAATTCTGAAAGCCGTCGTGGCAGCCGTGGATGTTCCGGTCACTTTAAAAATCCGTACCGGCTGGGATAAAAATAACCGCAACGCACTCAACGTAGCCAGAATGGCAGAAGATATCGGCGTGCAGGCACTGACTATTCATGGCCGCACCCGTGCTTGTGCTTACATGGGTGAAGCAGAATACGACACCATCGCCGCGGTGAAACAAGCGATTAAAATCCCGCTGATTGCTAACGGCGACATCACATCACCCGAAAAAGCCAAATACGTGCTGGATTACACCGGTGCGGATGCCGTAATGATAGGTCGCGCCGCACAAGGTCGCCCCTGGATTTTCCGTGAGATTGAACACTACCTTGAAACCGGCACCCACATGCTGCCACCAACGGTCGATGAAATTCATGCCGTGATGTTAGAGCACCTGCATGATTTGTATGCATTTTATGGTGATCTCACCGGCATGCGCATGGCGCGTAAGCACATCTCTTGGTATACCAAAGGCTTGGCTGGCTCTGCGCAGTTCCGCCACAACATGAACACGCTGCAAACTATCGAACTGCAGCTACAGGCCATCAATGATTTCTTTGTCGAGCTGAAAACCAAAAATGAACGCTTGGTTTACGTTGAAAATGAAGCTTCTGATACTGCAGCATCAGAAGCCCTCGCTGCATAATTTAAATACACTATGTCTCAAGATTGCAAATTAAGCCAAGCCGTTAAAGAATCATTGGATGATTACTTTACGCATCTAGATGGTGAACCACCACACGCAGTTTATGACATGGTACTCGCCTGCGTAGAGAAGCCTCTGCTTGAATACATCATGCACAAAGTTGGCGGCAACCAAAGCAAAGCCGCCAGCATTCTCAATATTAACCGCAACACCCTGCGTAAAAAACTGCAGCAGTACCACCTCGAATAATCTTTCCTTTAAATACTTCTTAGAGTTTTCATATGGCAACTATTAAACGTGCGCTGATTAGCGTTTCCGACAAAACCGGCATTATTGAATTTGCCAATAATTTAAACGCATTGGGCGTAGAAATTTTATCGACCGGCGGTACTGCAAAACTATTCCGCGACAACAACATTCCTGTGATTGAAGTCAGCGACTACACCGGTTTCCCGGAGATGTTGGATGGTCGCGTAAAAACACTGCATCCAAAAGTTCATGGCGGTATTTTAGGTCGTCGCGATATGCCGGAACATGTGGCCGCCATGCAAACACAAGGCATTCCCAACATCGATATGGTGGTGGTGAACCTGTATCCATTTGAAGCTACTGTGGCAAACCCTAATTGCACACTGGAAGATGCGATTGAAAATATCGACATTGGCGGCCCAGCCATGGTGCGCTCTGCTGCCAAAAACTGGAAAGATGTCGCTGTGCTGACCGATGCCAGCCAATATGCTGAAGTCATTCGTGAAATGCAAAGCACCGGCGGCGCTACTTCACAAGCAACGCAGTTTGCATTATCAGTAGCCGCATTCAACCGTATCAGCAACTATGATGGCGCCATCAGTGATTATCTCTCCAGCTTTAATAACGACAGCACCCGCAATGCTTACCCAGCGCAGGTAAACAGCCGCTTTGTGAAACTGCAAGACCTGCGCTACGGTGAAAACCCGCATCAGAGTGCAGCTTTCTATCGCGATTTATACCCTGCGCCGGGTTCTTTGGTTACTGCCCAGCAATTGCAAGGCAAAGAGCTGAGCTACAACAATATTGCCGATGCGGATGCTGCATGGGAAGCGGTTAAATCTTTCGACAGCACTGCTTGCGTCATCGTCAAACACGCCAACCCATGCGGTGTTGCAGTCGGTAAAAATGCACTGGAAGCCTATAGCAAAGCTTTTCAGACCGACCCAACTTCCGCCTTTGGCGGCATCATCGCTTTTAACACCACGCTGGATAAAGCGGCCGCTGAAGCTGTGAGCAAACAATTTGTAGAGGTATTGATCGCACCGGACTACACCGAAGAAGCACTGGCAATTTTCAGCGCCAAAGCCAATGTGCGCGTGCTGAAAATCAACTTGCCGCAAGGTGGCAATACTGCCTGGGACCAAGGCCGCAACGCACAGGATATTAAACGTGTGGGTTCAGGTATCCTGATCCAAACTGCCGACAACCATGAAATCAGCGCAGCAGATTTAAAAGTGGTTTCTAAAAAGCAACCCACCCCGCAACAATTGGAAGATATGCTATTTGCCTGGCGCGTGGCAAAATATGTGAAATCCAACGCCATTGTATTTTGTGGCAATGGCATGACTTTGGGCGTGGGCGCCGGCCAAATGAGCCGCGTAGACAGTACTAAAATTGCCGCCATCAAAGCGCAGAATGCTGGCTTGTCACTTAAGAACTCAGTAGTCGCCTCAGATGCATTCTTCCCGTTCCGCGACGGTATTGATGTACTAGCAGAAGCAGGTGCAGCCTGCGTGATTCATCCGGGTGGCAGTATGCGCGATGAAGAAGTGATTGCCGCTGCAGATGAACATGGTTTGGTGATGGTGCTCACCGGCGTTCGTCATTTCAGACACTAATTGAATTATATTTAAACGTGTCGTTGTTTCGTCATTCCCGCATAGGCGGGAATCTAGGCAAGCTTCATGCACAAAATTGATGGTTTAGAAATTAATAAATTAAGCTTTGCACTTACCTGAACTGGATTCCCGCCTACGCGGGAATGACAGAATTGAAAGTGTCTTGCTTGCCCCTAAAGTTCTAAAGGTTGAGAACATGAAAATACTCGTAATCGGTGGCGGTGGCCGTGAACACGCCCTAGCCTGGAAAGCAGCACAAAACCCTAAAGTCAGCCGCGTCTATGTTGCGCCCGGCAATGCAGGTACTGCGCTCGATCCGGACATGATGAATGTGCCGATTACTTCTGTGCCGGAATTAGTCAAATTCGTGCAGGATGATGGAGATATTTATCTGACTATTGTCGGCCCTGAAGCGCCTCTCTCGCAGGGGGTAGTAGATGCATTCCGCGCTGCGGGTCTGAAAATTTTCGGCCCAACTAAAGCTGCGGCACAACTTGAATCCTCCAAAGACTATGCCAAAGCGTTCATGATGCGGCACAATATTCCAACCGCTGCTTACGCCACGTTCACCGATGCAAAACTGGCACATGACTATATTTCAAAGCAGGGCGCACCTATCGTAGTGAAGGCCGATGGTCTGGCTGCCGGTAAAGGTGTCGTGGTGGCGATGACAGAAGACGAAGCCCATGCAGCCATTGATGCTATGTTGGCTGACAACAAACTGGGCAGCGCTGGCGCACGCGTCGTGATTGAAGAGTTTTTAACTGGTGAAGAAGCTAGTTTTATTGTCATGGTCGATGGCAAAAACATCTTGCCAATGGCCACTAGCCAGGATCACAAGCGCCTAATGGACCAGGATCAAGGGCCAAACACCGGCGGCATGGGTGCTTACTCGCCTGCACCTGTGGTGACACCTGAAATCCATGCCAAAGTCATGCGTGAAATTATCAAACCCACCGTTGAAGGCATGGCTAAAGATGGAATTCCCTATACCGGTTTTCTCTACGCCGGCTTGATGATCACACCCAATGGCGATGTTAAAACACTGGAATTCAACTGCCGCATGGGCGACCCTGAAACCCAGCCAATTATGCTGCGCTTAAAGAGCGACCTGGTGAGTTTGGCTGACCATGCGATTAATGGTAGTTTAGATAAAGCGGAAGCAGATTGGGATAGACGTACCGCACTAGGCGTAGTGATGGCCTCAGCCAATTATCCTGACACACCAAGGTTGGGTGATGAAATTACCGGCTTGCCAAAACACCTCACCGATGCGCATGTGTTTCACGCTGGTACAGCCATGAAGGATGGCAAAGTAGTCACCAGCGGCGGTCGTGTGCTATGCGTCACCGCCTTAGGTGAAACTGTTAAATATGCACAGCAGCAGGCGTATAACATTCTTGATGAAATCAAATTTGATGGCGCACAGTACCGCACGGACATTGGCTATCGCGCAATCAAAGGATAAGTTTTATTATCTAGCTCGTCATTCCGGCTAGGCCGGAATGACGCAGTGGATATTTGACTGTAAATGTAATAATTTGATTTAAATAGAGAATCTTAATGAACACCACTGACGTTTTAAGCTATCTGCAAAACCTGCAAGCCAAAATTGTGGAAGCGATTGAGCTGGTAGATGGTAAAAACTTCCTGCAAGATAGCTGGCAGCGCCCGGAAGGTGGTGGTGGCAATTCCTGCATGCTGGAAGGCGGCAACGTGTTTGAGCGTGCCGGCATTGGCTTCTCTCACGTGCTGGGCACCAAACTGCCGCCTGCAGCCAGCGTAGCACACCCTGAAGCGGCTGGCCGCCCGTGGGAGGCAATGGGAGTTTCACTGGTGTTTCACCCACGTAACCCATATATTCCCACCGTGCATATGAACGTGCGTTTTTTTGTGGCAAAAGCGCCAAATAAAAGTGATGTAATATCCTCGCAGGATTTGCAGCCGAAACAAGGCGTCGAGGCGCTTGATGCGCAGACAGTACAAACAGTACGACAAGCATCTAGCAACGACGACAACGCCGTTGCAGGCGCAAAGGCTGAAGAGGATATTTGGTGGTTTGGCGGCGGGATGGATTTAACCCCCTACTACGGCTTTGAAGAAGACGCGATTCACTTTCACCGCACCAATAAAGCGGCTTTGGATAATTTTGATGCAGCCTATTACCCGCGCTTCAAAAAAGACTGCGACGAGTATTTCTTTTTAAAACATCGTAATGAGCCACGCGGCATTGGTGGCATTTTTTATGATGATTTCAACGAACTGGGCTTTGAGCAAAGCTTCGAATTTCATAAAGCGGTGGGCGATGCATTCCTGCAAGCCTATCTGCCTATAGTGCAGCGTCGCAAAGATATCCCTTATGGCGAACGTGAAAGAGACTTCCAACAATATCGTCGTGGCCGCTACGTAGAGTTTAATCTGGTCTATGACCGTGGCACGATTTTTGGTCTGCAGTCGAATGGGCGCACCGAATCAATTTTGCTGTCCATGCCGCCTATCGTGAAATGGCGTTACGACTGGAAACCAGAGCCGGGCAGCCCGGAAGCGAAACTATATACTGACTTCTTGATTGAAAAAGACTGGCTTAATATCAACACGCTATGAAAATTTCCAGTGAAGCGCGCGCATTTGCTCAAGATTTATTGCATTTTATCGATGCTAGCCCTAGCCCTTGGCATGCAGTTGACAAGGCTATAGCACATTTAAAAAATGCCGGTTTCACCGAGTTGCGTGAAGCAGATGCGTGGCAGTTAAAAGCTGGTCACAGTTACTACGTCACACGGGGTGATGCTTCGATTATCGCGTTCAGGTTAGGAACAAAAGCGCTGACCGAGACAGGTCTGCGCATCGTTGGCGCCCATACCGACTCGCCTGGATTAAGACTAAAGCCCAAAGCGGCTTATGCTGGCAGCGGCTTTGTGCGTATTGGCGTTGAGGTTTATGGCGGGCCTATTCTAGCAACGTTCACAGACCGCGACTTAAGCATCGCTGGTCGCGTAAGTGTGCGCAATCAGACTGGTCACGCGCTGAAACTTATCAAATTTGACAGTGCGCTAGTGCGATTGCCTAACCTCGCGATTCACATGAACCGCGAAGTGAATGAAAAAGGCTTGCTACTCAACAAACAGAATGAACTACCATTGTTATTTGGTGAAAGCGAACCTGGCATCGCGGCCGAACAACAATTTCTAAGCCTGATTGCAAAGCAGGCAGGCGTTGAAGTCGAAGATATTCTCACTTTTGAACTGAACGTCTTTGATACCCAAAAAGGCGGCTTCTGGGGCGCACAGCAGGAATTTATCGCAAACAGCCAACTGGACAATCTGGCCTCATGTCATGCAGCACTATCTGCGCTGCTGGCAATCGACAAACCTGCAGCAACGACCATGTGCGCACTGTTTGACCACGAAGAAGTTGGCAGTGAAAGCGCAACCGGTGCCAGTGGCAGTTTTCTGGCGGATGTCATTCAGCGTATCTCCACATGCAGCAAACTTAGTCAAGAAGAGCATTTACGCACATTGGCGCAAAGTTTCTTTATCAGTGCCGATATGGCGCATGCTTATCATCCTAACTTTCCGAACGCTTATGAACCCTGCCATCATGTCATGGTAAACCAAGGTCCAGTGATTAAATCTAACGCCAATCAGCGCTATGCCAGCAATGCAGATACTGCCGCACGTTTCATCAACCTGTGTGAGCGTGCCGGGGTGCCTTATCAGCAATATGCACATCGCACCGACTTGGGCTGCGGCAGCACCATAGGGCCGATTATTGCCTCAGGGTTGGGTATCGCCACTGTAGATGTGGGCTCACCTATGTGGGCAATGCATAGCCTGCGAGAAAGCGCCGGGGTATTGGACCAACACTACATGTCAGCTGTATTAGGCGAATTTTACAAATCATAACCCCCGCCAAACAAGCCAAACTCACACAGCAGGCCTGGCTTTGTCTATAATCCCCGTTGACACTTCCAACTATAGGGGTTTGTATGCACGCTATCGAATCAGCCATTGCCACCTTATCGAGCTGGGTATGGGGGCCACCCATGCTGATATTACTGTTAGGTACGGGCTTATATTTAACAGTGTTACTGAAAGGCATGCAGTTCAGGGCACTGCCACATGCATTCAAACTCATATTTCACAAAGACCATCACCATGAAGGTGATATCAGCCATTTTGCCGCCCTGATGACTGCGCTGGCAGCAACAGTCGGCATCGGTAACATTGTCGGCGTAGCTACAGCAATTACACTTGGCGGCCCCGGTGCTGTATTCTGGATGTGGATGACAGGGCTGGTTGGCATGGCAACCAAATATTCAGAGGCTGTGCTAGCGGTAAAATATCGCGAAAAAGGTCCGCATGGCATGCGTGGCGGCCCCATGTATTACATCGCCAAGGGTGCCGGCATGCCTTGGTTAGGCACACTGTTCGCAGTTTTTACCGCAATCGCTGCATTTGGCATAGGCAATATGACACAAGCCAACGCGACCGCAAAGATTTTTGAAGCCACATTTCACATTTCCCCCATCACCACCGGCTGGGTACTGATGATACTGACCGGCTTAGTGATTCTAGGCGGCATCAAATCCATCGGCAGATTTACCTCGTTTTTAGTGCCCTTCATGATTGTGGGCTATGTCATTTGTGCAGTTATTGTTTTGTGCATAAATTTTGACAAAATTCCACATGCCTTCTCACTGATTTTTTATCATGCATTCAACCCGATTGCCGCCGGTGGTGGATTTGCCGGCGCCACCATCGCTGCTGCCATGCGTTACGGTATCGCACGTGGCGTATTTTCAAATGAATCTGGTCTGGGCTCAGCGCCAATTGCTGCCGCTGCTGCACGCACCAATGACCCGGTAAAACAAGCACTAGTGAGCATGACACAAACCTTTATTGACACCTTGGTGGTATGCACTATGACGGCATTGATTATTCTCACTGCCAGCGCATGGACACAAGGTGTGAACGCCAGTGAGCTCACCAGCGCCAGTATGGCTGAAACACTGGGTGAGAACGGCAGGGTGATAATTGCTGTTGCCATTGCATTATTCGCCTACTCCACGCTCATAGGCTGGAATTACTATGGCGAAAAGGCGATTGAATATTTATTTGGCCCTAAAGCAATCGCTGCTTATCGCGTGCTGTTTACCGCATCGGTCATTATTGGTGCCACCACCAGCCTTGAGTTCGTATGGAATTTTTCAGACTTAGCCAATGGCCTCATGGCTATTCCTAATTTAATCGCACTGTTGTTACTGGCCAAAGTCATCAAAGGTGAAACGGAGCGATATTTTTCCGAAGCCAAGAAATAAGCACTAAGAACATGACTCATCATCGTGGCGCATGGCGCAATCGCTGGACTTTTATGCTGGCTACAGCAGGTTCAGCCATAGGCTTGGGGAACATCTGGAAGCTGCCATATATGATAGGCGTTAACGGTGGCAGCGCTTTTGTCATTGTATTCATCGCCTGTATTTTTTTCGTCGGTATCCCGCTGATGATGACCGAGATTCTGCTGGGTAGGCGCGCACAAAAAAATCCGCTGGATGGCGTGGCTGCCCTAGCTGCAGAAGCTGGGGTTTGTTCATGGTGGAAAGTTATCGGCGGCATGGGCATGATTACCGGATTGCTGATTCTTGGTTTTTACAGCGTGATTGGCGGCTGGGTGCTCAACTTCATCACCCAGTCAGCCTCTGGTAATTTTGTTGGTATTACTGCCGCCCAGTCCACAGGCAACTTTGAACAGCTGCTGGCCTCTCCGCTTACCTTACTGTTCTGGCACTCTATATTCATGTGTCTCACCATGGGTGTTGTGGCGCATGGTGTTAATTCCGGTTTGGAAAAAGCGAATAACATTCTGATTCCGGCGCTGTTTGCCATCCTGCTGATTCTGCTGGGTTACAGCATGTCTGTCGGCAATATGGTTGCAGCCTATGATTTCATGTTCAGCTTAGACTTTTCCAAAATCACACCGGTAGCTGTACTGTCTGCGCTCGGTCATGCTTTTTTCTCACTCAGCCTGGGCATGGGATCTGTCATGGTCTATGGTTCTTACCTGCAACGTAATGTATCTATCGCCCGCACTACAATCTACATCGCACTGGCTGATACCCTGCTCGGGCTATTAGTTGGCCTAGCCATTTATTCGCTGGTATTTGCCAATCAATTGGCGCCTAACGCAGGGCCAGGATTGATATTCCAAACCCTGCCGATTGCTTTTGGTCATATGCCGGGTGGCAGTTTGATTGCAACGCTATTTTTCATGCTGGTGGCATTTGCAGCTTGGACCTCGGCAATTTCTCTGGTTGAGCCTGCAATTGCCTGGGTGGTAGAAAACACCCGCGTTTCACGCAAACAAACCTGCGTTGCACTTGGCCTGGCCGTATGGCTGCTGGGGGTTGCGGTGCTGCTGTCATTCAACGACTGGCAGCACATCAAAATTGTGTTTGGTTTAAATATATTTGAATCACTGGATAAATTAACCTCCACCATATTGCTACCAATGGGTGGTCTGTTGATGGCGATATTCGCGGGCTATTTCATGCGCAAAGAGCACGTGCAAGAAGAGCTGCATCTGAGCGATAGCGCTTTTAAATTATGGCGCTATACCAACAACTATATTGCCCCGGTTGGAATTGCTGCTGTGTTTCTGTATTTATTCGGCCTTGTTCAGTAGCATTTTGTTTCAAAAAGTTTGGGGCAACAAAAAAGCCAGCTGGTTAGCTGGCTTTTTTCTTTAACTGAATCGAATCAGCGAATCAGATTACAGTGTCAAAATCCATTGTACGATGGTTTTGATATCTGCATCTTTCACTTGTGGGCTGTTTGCCGGCATAGGCATAGGACCCCAAACACCGCTACCACCTTTTTTCACTTTTTCGATCAGTTTGGCTTCTGCTGTTTTATCGCCTTTGTATTTGGCAGCAACATCTTTGTAAGATGGGCCTAATACTTTTTTGTCGATACTGTGGCAAGCTAAACAGCCGCTTTTTTGTGCCAGTGCTTGCGCAGCCGCCGCATCAACTGCACCTGCTTGTGCTGCAACCAACATAGAACCAGCAGCAGCGATTGTTAAAAATAATGCTTTCATGCTATCTCCTTGAATTAACGCTTAATACTAATGATTATTTTATGTTTACAACGTGATTATCATACCCATAATTTAAATTTAAACAAGTAAGTCAAATCAAATAAGTGCGCAATATTCATACTGTTTTCATATTGCTGTGGCAGCTAAAAGTGCATCAATATTTTAGTGCGCCTTAGCTGCTTAACGAAGCGTCAAAATCACAGGTTGACAGCAATTTTGTTTATTTTTTTATAGTTTTCTACAGTGACTCGACACGATACTCAACCGACAGCGTGTGTGTTCTGTTTGGACTGATCACCACAGAGTTTTCCAGTGCATTGGCCGTTTCCACACAAATCATGCCGCGCCATTCGTTTGGCGCACCCATATCTGCCATTTGTTCGGCTTTCTCCTGCCAGGGTGTCCAAATTACAGTTGATTGACTGCCGGATTTTGATATGCGGATTTCACGATTAAATCCGGCATCGTGAATCACGCAATCGGCGTTCGTGTTCAGGTACACGCGATCGAACTCACTCTTAAAGCGTATATCGGAAGTTTCTACCCTACGCTCATAGTTATACACTTTGTCCGCATATAGCGCGTCTTCCAAACCCTGAATTTGAATAGAAGCTACATCACTCACATGGAAATAGGTATGCAGCGCTTCACCCACCATGAATGGATGGTCCGCCTTGTTCGTCGTCGCCAAATCCATTCTGAGGGTTTCACCAATAATGATGGTTAAAGTCAGCACGAAGGAATAAGTCAGCTGACGTTTGGATTCCTCAGGTTCCAGCATTTGAAATACCAAACGCGTTGCGCCATTTTTAATGGTTTCTGCATCAATCAGCTGCCAAGGCATCACGCGCGCAAAACCATGCGGACATAACGTACCATCAGTAGGATGTGCGCCAAACCACGGCCAGCAGATAGGGATGCCACCGCGAATCGAACGGCCTTGTACATAGCGCGCGTTACTTGAGAGCCATAGCACGGGATGCTGCTGTGATTTAGGCTGCCACGCCATGACATGGGCGCCCTGCAAGGCAATTTTTGCCGTAGCGTGATCGTTATCAACTTCAATATAGTCTAGGCCTGCCTCATCACGAATAAATTTGATGTGATGCTGCTCGATGGCTTCAAACGGATTGACTGCTTTTAGTGCGCTGATTTGCGTCATTTAAATGTACTCTGTTCTATTGCTTTAACTATATCAGCCGCCATCTGACGGCTGACTAATCGGATGAATTATTTCTCAATTTGCGCCACATCGCGCACTGCACCTCGGGCAGCACTGGTGCTCATCGCGGCGTATGCACGCAAAGCAGGCGAGACTGCGCGCACACGATTTAATGGTTTCCAAGCATCTTTACCTTTGGCTTCCATTTTCAGGCGACGATGTGAAAGTTCTTCATCGCTCACTGCCAAATGGATGGTGCGATTAGGAATGTCAATTTCGATTGTGTCATTTTCTTCCACCAAACCAATGGCGCCACCTTCAGCCGCTTCTGGTGAAGCGTGGCCAATACTCAAGCCTGAGGTGCCGCCCGAAAAACGGCCATCTGTCAGCAAGGCACAAGCTTTGCCTAAACCTTTAGATTTCAGATAAGAAGTTGGATACAGCATTTCCTGCATGCCAGGGCCGCCGCGCGGGCCTTCGTAGCGAATCACCACCACATCGCCTGCCACTATCTTGTCATTTAAAATCGCTTCTACTGCGGAATCCTGACTTTCAAATATACGCGCGCGACCGGTGAATTTTAAAATGCTGTCGTCCACACCCGCTGTTTTTACGATACAGCCGTCCAGCGCAATATTGCCGTAAAGCACAGCCAAACCGCCATCTTGTGAATAAGCATGCGCCTTATCACGAATACAGCCTTCTGCGCGGTCATCATCTAAATCTGGCCATAACATAGACTGACTGAATGCAATGGTGGTGGGGATACCACCGGGAGCTGCACGATAGAATTTCTTCACGTCTTCATCTTGGGTAATTTTGATATCCCATTTGTCCAAAGCCTCACCCAAGGTTTTGCTGTGTACGGTAGGCGTATCGCGATGAATCACGCCGGCACGATCCAGCTCACCTAAGATGCCCATCACGCCTCCAGCACGATGCACATCTTCCATGTGATATTTAGCGGTTGCCGGCGCTACTTTGCTCAAACATGGCACTCTGCGCGAGATATGATCAATCTCACTCATCGTGAAATCCACACCTGCTTCATGTGCGGCTGCCAGCAAGTGCAACACGGTATTGGTAGACCCTCCCATCGCCACATCTAAACTCATCGCATTTTCAAACGCTTTCATGTTAGCAATACTGCGTGGTAATACGCTGTAATCGTCCTGTTCGTAATGGCGCTTCGCCAGCTCTACAATCAAGCGCCCCGCTTTCAGGAATAATTCCTTACGTGCCGCATGCGTAGCCAATGTTGAACCGTTACCCGGCAGACTCAAACCCAGCGCCTCAGTGAGACAGTTCATAGAGTTGGCAGTAAACATACCGGAGCATGAACCGCAGGTTGGGCAAGCAGAACGCTCAATCGCATCAGACTCTGCATCACTCACCTTGTCATCAGCGGCAGCCACCATGGCATCGACCAAATCCAGTTTATGCACCGTGCCTTGCCAGTTTACTTTACCGGCCTCCATCGGTCCGCCAGACACAAACACCACAGGGATATTCAAGCGCAATGCTGCCATCAGCATGCCAGGAGTGATTTTGTCACAGTTAGATATACATACCAGCGCATCTGCACAGTGCGCATTCACCATATATTCCACGCTATCTGCAATTAAGTCTCGACTCGGCAAGCTGTAAAGCATGCCGCCATGACCCATGGCAATACCGTCATCCACAGCAATGGTGTTGAATTCTTTGGCGACACCGCCCGCCTTTTCAATTTCGCGCGCGACTAACTGACCCAAGTCTTTTAAATGCACATGGCCAGGTACAAACTGTGTGAATGAGTTGGCAATCGCAATGATAGGCTTTTCGAAATCAGCATCTTTCATGCCGGTGGCGCGCCACAAAGCGCGTGCGCCCGCCATATTGCGGCCATGAGTAGTAGTGCGAGAACGATAAACTGGCATGATAAAAATCCGTAATGAATTGAAAATTAAACAGAAGTGTAATTTTAGACTAGCTGAGGTCAACTAGCCAAAGAAAAATGTATGCCCAAACAAAAATTAGTGCCCACTAAGCGCGTATCAACAAAATTGACCACAAAATACTGCTGCTTCTCCACACTTGTCACCACACCTAAAAATCATCAAATCATTGTGACCCTCAAAATCTAAGGTAAAATCACAGCCTACTTAACAGAAGTCAGTCGCCCATGTTTGTTCATCCACAGTTTGACCCCATTGCTATTCATCTAGGCTCGTTTGGTATTCATTGGTATGGCCTGATGTATCTCACCGGCTTTGTTGCGTTTTTGCTGCTGGGCAAATGGCAGATTAACCATCGCACCTGGTACCGCTGGAATATCAGCATGCTCGATGATGCTTTGTTTTTTGGCGCCTTGGGCGTGATTATCGGTGGACGTTTGGGTTATGTACTTTTTTATCAGTTGGACTATTTCATCGCCCACCCAAGTGAAATTTTTGCAGTGTGGCAAGGCGGTATGAGTTTTCATGGTGGCTTTTTAGGTGTGCTGGCTGCGATGTGGCTGTTTGGCAGAAAATATCAATTAAGCTGGCTAAGCATTATGGATTTTGTCGCACCGCTAGTGCCGATTGGTCTGGGTGCTGGGCGCATGGGTAATTTTATCAATGCAGAGTTATGGGGCAGAGTAACGAATTCCAGTTTCGGTATGGTATTCCCCAACGTAGACGATGTGCTGCGTCATCCATCTCAGCTATATGAATTTGCACTGGAAGGCATCGTCCTGTTTTTGATTTTGTGGATTTACGCTGCCAAGCCACGCGCCAAAGGCACGATTTCCGCGATGTTCCTAATTTTTTACGGCAGCTTCCGATTTTTGGTGGAGTTCACCCGCGAGCCTGATGACTATCTAGGATTGCTGTCTCTGGGCTTAAGCATGGGACAATGGCTAAGTTTGCCGATGATTATTGCGGGTTTAATCATGCTGACGATTTGCCAGAAAAAGAATCTGCGCGAGTGAGCCCTGTTTTAGTAAACGCTACTTCAGCAAACCCAACTTCTTAGCTCACACTAAAACTGTTTAACGCGATGATTCGCTTTATGACGGCTGACTTCAGGGTTGCGTAGTTTCAGGTGCTTGGTGGCTTGACCGTGTGTACGCTCACGCCAAAGTTTGAACGAGCTTTGCTTTAAACGGCTGCGCATGAGCTTAATCACACCATCCTGATTTAAACCAAACTGCGCTTCAATGGCTTCAAACGGCGTGCGATCCTCCCACGCCATTTCAATGACGCGCGATATATCCGCTTCATCCAATGCCTGATTCGGCTTTTCTAGCAGCAACGTTTTACACCTTTCCATTGCTTATCCTGCCACAACTTAAAAAACTCCTTGCGCGAGAGCGGCGGAGGTGCATCCACACTGCTTTGATGAAACTCCGCGTGATGCTTGAGATACTGCTCGTAAGCGTCATCGCCGCTCAAGCGGCGAATGATGTGCCATACATGTTTCAGTTTTTTAAGCATTAATCAGTCTCTTACCCAATTCTCGACCAGCCGACTCGGCTCATGCGGTACTTCAGAAAGCTTGCGCACTGGTTTACCCGCCAGATAACGCAGACATAAACGCAGCATATCGGCAATCACCACCCACAACACCACCACAAAAAACAGCGTCAAATAAGCATCCAGATGCTGGTTAAATATCAGCTGCGGTGCTACGGCCGCTTTCTCGGGTGGCAGAACGCCACTATAGAGCTTGCTTGCCAAATCATCTGCTGCAGCCAGAAAACCTACGCGAACATCGGTACTAAATACCTTTTGGAAGGAAGCGGTGGTAGTAATCACTACCAGCCACAACAAAGGTAAACCAGTCACCCAGGCATATTTCAATTTTCCCGATTTAACTAAAATGCCAGTCGCTACGCATAAGGCAATCGCGGCCAGCATTTGGTTCGCAATACCGAATAATGGCCATAAAATATTCACACCACCGTTCGGGTCTATCACGCCAATGTAAAGAAAGTAACCCCAGCCAGCCACGACGACACTGCTGGTGAATATCACGGATGGCGTGTAGGAAGTCTCGCCCAGTTTTTTATTAAAGTTACCCAGCATATCCTGCAGCATAAAACGACCTACACGCGTACCGGCATCCAGCGTGGTCAGAATAAATATCGCTTCAAACATAATGGCAAAGTGATACCACAATGCTAGCAGATGCTTGCCAAAAGCACTGCCAAAAATACTGGCCATGCCCACGGCCAGACTCGGCGCGCCACCGGTTCGTGCAAACAAGGTGCTTTCACCCATGTCGCGCGCCAACTGTTGCATTTGCTCTACCGTAACGGCAAACCCCCAACTGTTAATTTTGGCAACCGCATCCACAGCCTCCTTACCTACCACTCCTGCAGGGCTATTAATCGCGAAAAATACACCTGGCTCGAGCACAGTAGCCGCAATCATCGCCATAATCGCCACAAAACTCTCCAGCAGCATGCCACCATAACCAATCATACGGATATCGCGCTCATTCATCAGCAGTTTTGGGGTGGTGCCGGAAGCAATCAGGGCATGAAAACCGGAAATCGCACCACATGCCACCGTGATAAAAACAAACGGAAATAACTTGCCACCGAAAATAGGGCCTGTGCCATCAATGAATTGTGTCACCGCCGGCATATGAATCTCGGGACGCAAAATCACAATTGCAACTGCCAACAGAATAATCGTACCCAGCTTCATGAACGTAGAGAGGTAATCACGTGGTGCAAGCAGCAGCCACACCGGCAATACCGCCGCCGCAAAGCCATAAAGAATAATGGCAAAAGCAAGCGGCAGGCCTTCATGGTCAAACCAAACCCGCAAGGTTTCATGCTGATTAATCCAGCCACCAGCCCAGACAGAAAGCAACAGCAGCACCACACCAATCACTGAAGCTTCCAGCACGCGGCCGGGGCGAATATTACGCATGTAAATACCCACTATCATTGCAATCGGTATGGTGGCAGCCACGGTTGAAGTCGCCCAAGGGCTGTGCTTCATGGCGTTAACCACCACCAGACCCAACACGGCAATCAGAATAATCATAATCATGAATGTGCCAACCAGCGCTGCCGTACCTCCCACAGCACCGATTTCATCGCGTGCCATTTGGCCTAAGCTACGACCATTACGACGTGTAGAGAAAAACAGCGTTACCATATCCTGCACTGCACCGCCCAACACTGCACCAATCAATATCCATAAAGTGCCGGGCAGATAGCCGAACTGTGCCGCTAGCGTGGGGCCAATGAGCGGCCCCGGGCCCGCGATCGCGGCAAAGTGATGGCCGAATACTATCCAGCGATTGGTCGGTATAAAGTCACGGCCATTATCCAAACGCTCCGCAGGTGTTGCGCGCGTCTCGTCAATCACCAGCACCTTGGCGGCAATCCATGCGGCATAAAAGCGATAAGCAATCGCATACACACACAGTGCTGCAGTGATCAGCCAAATTGCATTGATACTTTCACCACGATTGAGCGCGATGCCCGCCACGGCATATGCACCGATAACTGCGACCAGCACCCACACCATTAATTTGAAATTTTTATTCATGATTTTTTCTAGTTAGTTTTTAAACAAAAATACCACGTTAAAATAATGCCCAAGCTAGCCATATAACGGCAACCTGTAGCACAATACCCAGCGTGACTTTTTTGGCAAATACACGGTCACCGGTGATTACAGCAGCGATTACTTTTGAACAGGCATTGACGGTAAACGCCACCAAAATCGCAATTGCTGTATCCGCTACTGCCAGCTTGCCTGCGGAGGCCAATGATGCCACCGAAATCACAGCGGCATGTGCATCAGCCAACCCTGCAACACCAGAAGCCACAACCAGACCGGCTTGCCCAAACCATGTATTCAAGGCTGCAGAAGCTAGCAACGCAACGGCGATAATCGCGGCAAGCATGCCTGCCGTTTTAACACTAAATGATCTACCGAGATCATCACTCACCGCAGTATTTTGGTGAAACGAACTCAGGGTAATCACCAAGCCGTATATCAGGATAGCAAATCCGCCAAATAGCAGCGGCATTGCCAGCGCGTATAAAGTTGGTGGGTGAATGGCCAACAGCAGCAGACTGAGTTGCAGCACTGTCGAAAGACTGGAAAGCGTGGCGCCTGCTACAGCACTGCCCATCAGCTCCGGTGTTTTACCGGCACGACCACCCATTGCACCGATAGTGGCGATGCTGGAAATGAAACCAGATACTAAACCCACCAGCGGCAAACCGGCCTTGCTGCCCAGCAAACGCAAAGAAAGATGGCTGAGTGCGCCGATAAACATCACCAATATCACCACCAACCAGAGGTTTCGAGGATTAATTGCGTCGAAAGGGCCAATTTGGGCATTGGGCACGATAGGCAGCACAATCAGCGTGGCTGCTGCCAAAATGAAGAAATCATTCATTTCATCTTTGGTCACCGCACCGCGGATAAACCAGTGAATCGGTTCTTTTGCCGCCAGCAATATGGCGACAGCGACAGCCAAACTCGCTGCCAAACCAACTTCACTCATGGCCAGTGCCCCCAAAATCACGGTAAAAATCAAGCTCACACCCGTGGTTAAACTTGGGTTGTCATTTCTACTCACAAAAGTAGCTGTCGTTACAAAGATGGTGACACAAACAATTGCGGCTATCAACAGCCAGAGATTAATCGCGACGCTCACAGCACCCAGCAGCGCTGCAATGGTAAAGGTGCGCACGCCAGCCACGGCACTAGTGGCGGAATACTCTTTTCTGCGATCACCATCGTCGGCTTTTTTACGCTCGCGTTCAGCTCCAATCAGCAGCCCAATACCGAGTGCCACGGCAAGATTTAACCAATGTGCATTATCAATTAACATGACTCATCCTGATGATTAGCAGTTTCATTCATGGCTACAGCAAGCCGCGCTCAGCAAATGACAAAACTTGATTACCCGCAATAATAAAATGATCCAGCACCCGCACATCCACCAGCGCCAAAGCCTGCTTGAGCTGCGCAGTGAGCATCTCGTCTGCGGCACTCTGCTGCGCGACGCCTGAAGGATGATTATGTGCAAAGATTACGCCTGCGGCATTATGATGGATTGCACGTTTCACCACCTCACGCGGATAAACGCTGGTTTGTGTAAGCGTACCACTAAACATTTCTTCGGTGGCATTCAGCCTGTTCTGTGCATCCAGAAACATCACCAGAAACACCTCTCGGCTCAATGCACCAATGCGCAAAATTAAATAATCACGTACATGCTGCGGTGATTGAAACACATCGCGCTGTTGCAACTGCTCGTTGAGCGCACGGCGACTCATCTCAAAAATGGCCTGTAACTGCACGTATTTACTGTTGCCTATGCCATGCACCTGACTGAGCTCTGATTCGCCCGCAGCAAATATACCGTTCAAACTACCAAACTGCGTCAGTAAATCTCGCGCTAAATCAACTGCACTTTTGCCAACAACGCCCACCCGCAAAAATATTGCCAACAGCTCAGCATCTGACAATGAAGCTGCGCCATGCGCCATAAGTTTTTCTCTGGGGCGCTCACTCGCTGGCCAGTCTGTAATTGCCATTTAGCCTCCCTGCTAAATTACGATTGCATAACTTACAATTACACAAATTACGATGACATGAGTTTAAGACACATGCTATTTCATGTTTTATCGTGATTTTCATATTAAAATGAAAGCATTACACAAAGTCTAGATGTTATGCAAAAAAACAAATCCATCGTATTGGGCATCACTGGCGGTATCGCGGCTTACAAAGCCGCAGAACTAGTGCGTCTTCTAGTAAAGGCTGACATCGATGTGCAGGTCGTCATGACAGAAGCTGCCCGCCAGTTCATCACACCTGTTACCATGCAGGCACTTTCCGGCAAGCCGGTTTTTAAAGATATGTGGGATGCCTCAATTCCAAATGGCATGCCGCATATTGAACTGAGCCGCAATGCAGATGCGATTTTAATTGCGCCTGCCAGCGCCGATTTTATGGCAAAACTGGTGCAAGGTCGTGCTGACGATTTGCTGTCTACCTTGTGTCTGGCAAGAGACTGTCCGCTACTCATCGCACCGGCAATGAACAAGCAAATGTGGGAAAACCCGGCAACCCAACGCAACCTCACACAACTCACGGCAGATGGCATTAGCATTTTTGGACCGGCAAGTGGCGAGCAGGCTTGCGGTGAAATCGGGCTGGGTCGCATGCTAGAAGCAGATGAACTGCTACATCTGGTACAGGCCTATTTTCAACCCAAACGTCTGCGCGGTAAAAAAATACTGATTACTGCCGGTGCCACCTTGGAGATGATAGACCCGGTGCGCGCCATCACCAATTTAAGTTCAGGCAAAATGGGTTATGCCATTGCGCAAAAAGCTGCCGACATGGGCGCACAAGTCACACTCGTTTCTGGTGCCTCAGCATTGCCTTGTCCACAAGGCGTTAAATTAATTTCTGCACTCAGTGCCGAGGCAATGTATCAAAGCGTGATGAGTCATGTTGCCAAGCAAGATATATTCATTAGTGTCGCTGCAGTTGCTGACTACAGCCCAGTGCAAACATCAACACAAAAAATCAAGAAAAGTAAGTCATCACTCACGATAGAACTTAAACCCAACAAAGATATCTTGGCAGAAGTTGCCAGTTTACCCAATGCGCCATTCTGCGTAGGGTTTGCCGCTGAATCAGAAAACCTGCTGGCGCACGCAGAAGCCAAACGACAAGCGAAAAAGCTCCCGCTCATTGTCGCCAATCTGATCAGTGAGAGTATGGGTCAAGATGAAAATAGTGTCACCCTGCTGGATGACAAAGGGTCTCACTCGCTACCGCGCGCCAGTAAAGAACTAGTAGCACAACTCTTGCTGGAGCATATCGTCCACATGCTGTAATGAATTTATAGCGCCGGCATTTACCTTGCAACCTCCGCTAGTTAAGCCATGTTTAAATCATGGAAATAATGAGTGTGTTTTCTGCAAATTCCATTAGAATTTCGCCTCATTATTGATATCAGTTTTGGGGTTATTCATGTCACATCGTCGTTTAAATCATCATAAAGCACTGTATCTGGCTGTTTTAAGCACACTAGCCGGCAGTCAAGAAATCATCGCAGCAGAAGGCTCCATTGTTACCGCTCCGGTTGTCGTGACTGCCACCAGAGTTGAACAGAACAGTTTTGATTTGCCTGTTGCAATTGACGTGGTCGAGAAGAAGGACATTCAGGATGGTCAACTGCAAATGACGCTCTCTGAAAGCTTGATTCGTGTTCCGGGCATCACCGCGCAAAACCGCACTAACCAATCACAAGACCCACAAATTTCCAGCCGCGGTTTTGGCTCACGCTCCAGCTTTGGCGTGCGCGGTGTGCGCGTTTATGTGGATGGCATTCCGCTCACCATGCCAGATGGTCAAGGCCAGCCTGGCGTAGTGGATTTATCTGCCATTAAATCTATTGAAGTCATGCGCGGGCCATTCTCTGCGCTTTACGGCAACTCATCTGGTGGCGTGGTGCAGATGCTAACTGAAGACGCTCCCAACACACCAGAAGTGGGTGGCACAGTGATGTTTGGCAGTTATGGCACTAAACGTCAGATTATGAACGCCACAGGGACTTCTGAAAATATTGAGTATTTACTGAATGTGTCAAATTTTGAAACAGATGGTTACCGCGACAACAGCTCAGGAGACAAGCAACAAGCAACAAGCAACCGCAAAATTTAAAATTAATTTTAGCGAAGATACCAAGTTAACTACATTGGTTAATTGGTTTGAGCAAAAAGCACAAGATCCTGGCGGTTTGCCGCGTGTAGCTGTTACTGGGGCAGCTGCAGCACCATCCGCTTTTAGCGATCCTAAAGGCGTCGCAAACTCTGTATATAACGCTAACACACGTGTCAGTCGCAGCCATACACAAGTGGGGTTTAACTTGGAACATAAGTTTAATGAGAGCAACTCTCTAAATTTTGTCAGTTACATTGGCACTCGGGATAATAGACAGATTCTTGCATTTAATGCTGACGGAACAAATGCTCGTGAAAGTAGAATTGCACGAGAATTTTATGGCTCCGATTTACGCTGGAATAATCAGGGTAATATTTTCAATAAGCCATACTCACTGAGCTTAGGTCTTAACTACGGAAAATCAAGTGATGCGAGATTAGACACTAACATTCAAGTAGGAGGTCTGCCTGCGAATGTACTAAATCGAGATGAAGATAATATTTCTGACAACTTTGATCAATACGTTCAAGGCAAAATTAGTGTACTTGATAATCTTGACATTCATGCTGGCGCTCGCCGCACCAAAGTAAAGCTCAAAGTTAATGACAATGCAACAGGGACTAATGGCGATAATAGCGGTTCTGTAGAGTATCAAAAAACTACTCCAGTAATTGGTGCAACGTGGAAGGTAAACCCTGCTCTAAATTTTTATGCCAACTTTGGTAAAGGCTTTGAGACTCCAACTTTCATCGAAGCCGCGTTTGACAACGTAGCTGTTGGAGTTGCCAGCAAACCCAACTTGGCAATCAAACCATCCGAAAGTAATAACTTTGAATTGGGTGCCAAAGCTTTCGTTGCTGACAACACACAAATCAACTTAACTGTTTTTAGCATCAAAACTAAAAACGAAATTGTGACCAACCAAACAGTTTTCGGAAGATCTAGTTTTACGAATGCCAATGACACTAAACGCACTGGCGCTGAGCTATCAATTAATTCTGAACTAGACAATAATATTTCGTTGTATGGTGCATATACATTACTTAATGCAAAATTTGATTCTAATTTCACTACTCAACAAGGGAATACGATTGAGTCTGGAAACAGAATTCCTGGCACTTATAAAACACAGTTATATGGTGAAATAGCTTGGAAATATGTACCACTTGGTTTCAGCAGCGCTTTAGAAGGTCGATACAATAGTAAAGTTTACGTAGACGATGATATTAATAATGAAACTGCACCTTCCTATACCATATTCAACTTACGTGCAGGATTTACACAAAATTTTGCCAATTGGCGCATTTCTGAATACGTGCGTGTAGAAAATATGTTTGATAAAGACTACATTGGCTCAGTACGTATTAATGACGGTAATCAACGATATTATGAACCTGCTGCTGGCAGAAACTACTTGATAGGCCTTAGTGCACAATATAAATTCTAAATCCTACAAATTTTAGGCCGCTTGAATTTCAAGCGGCTTTTTTATTACCCCCATTTAGTGTTTAATACGAACTTAATTAAACCTTCAGAAAAATAACGATTATGTCTATCCTCATCGACCTTAAAATTCTTGATGACCGCCTGCGCAGCCAGTTTCCCAGTTATGCAACACCTGGGTCTGCTGGGCTGGATTTGCGTGCCTGCATAGATGCACCCATCACCTTAAATCCTGGTGAAACGACATTAATCCCGACCGGCATGGCAATTCATATCGATAACACCTACTATGCTGCCTTGATATTGCCGCGCTCAGGGCTAGGACATAAACATGGCATTGTGCTGGGTAATCTGGTGGGTTTAATTGATTCAGACTATCAGGGGCAGTTGATGGTCTCTTGCTGGAACCGCGGTAACACCGCATTTGAGCTCAACCCTATGGAGCGTATTGCTCAATTGGTGATTGTGCCTGTGGTGCAAGCAGAGTTTCATGTAGTGGACGATTTTGATGTATCAGAGCGCGGTGAAGGCGGCTTTGGCAGCACAGGTAAACATTAAAGTAATTAACTCGTAATTAACCAATATTTTGCTTGAAACGAGTCTACTTTATGTACTATAATCACGCTCTTTCTCAAAATAGAGTTCTTGGAGATAACCATGGCACGTGTATGTCAGGTAACAGGCAAAAAGCCGATGGTGGGTAACAACGTTTCTCACGCACAAAACAAAACAAAACGTCGTTTTTTACCTAATTTGCAAAACCGCAAATTTTGGGTTGAAAGCGAAAATCGCTGGGTAAGCATGCGTATTACTAATGCCGCTTTGCGCACCATTGACAAAAACGGTATCGATGCAGTGCTCGCAGAGTTGCGCGCTGCCGGTCAAAAAATCTAATTAAGGTAGATTATCATGCGCGAAAAAATCAAATTAGAATCCAGTGCTGGTACAGGTCACTTCTATACCACCACTAAAAACAAACGTACGATGCCTGGCAAATTTGAAATCAAAAAATTTGACCCAGTTGCACGTAAACACGTGATGTACAAAGAAACAAAACTGAAATAATTTTTATTATCAGTTTTAATAGAAAAACCCACTAAAAATAGTGGGTTTTTTGTTTTGCATCACATCAAACAGAGTACTTATAACAGCACGCCGTCTAGCTACAAGTTTCAGCTTATGCCGGCATATTAAGCACGCGCACTTCCCTTTGCGGAAATGGAATAGAAATATTGTTGGCTTTAAACGCCTGCCAGATTTTCATATTGATTTCCGATTGCAGGGCTGCGGAGCCTTCTTCAGGGTCTGGAATCCACACCGTGAGCATCAGATCGATGCCGCTCTCGCCAAATGTTCTTAAATGCACCGCTGGGGCCGGCTCCACCAATACACGTGGATGATCATGTGCAATCTCCTGCATTAGACGCATCGCCAAATCCAAGTCACTGTCATAGCTCACTTGTATCGACAGTTGCACCCGAGCTTTATGATCGGTAAATGAGTGATTAATGACCGGATTAATTATCAGGCTTTCATTGGGAATAATCACCTGCGTACCGTCCAGTTTACGCAGCACCAAGTAACGCGTGCGCAAATCACTGACTACGCCATAGTGTGTGTCTATTGTCACCACATCACCAATTTGCATGGATTTATCTAGAAGAATAATGAAGCCGCTAACATAGTTGCTAGCAATTCGCTGCAAGCCAAAACCTAAGCCCACACCGAGCGCACCGCCAAATACGGATAACATCGTAATATCGAGACCCACGGCAGACAGCGCAATCATGACTGCGATGAACAGCAAAAATATGCGCAATAATTTTGAAAGTACCACGCGCACATTCATATTGATATCCTGAATGCGCATCAGCCTGTTTTCGAATACACGGCTAAACCACAAAGCAACCAGAATAGTGACGATGACTGTCAGCACACCTTGCAGTGCGATTAATAGATTAATCGGGTTTTTACCTAAATTAAATTTAACGCTTTCCAGTGCATCAAATATGCCTGGCAAAACACCGGTTAGATGCAATGCAAGCACTAGCCAAATAACCCCCGATATACTACTTTCAAGCGCTTTAAGCATGCCTCCAGGCTCGGTAATATATCGCACCACATACACAATTAAACGAATCGCTGCCATCGCTAATAATAGCTGGCTCGCCAACACGAGAATGCTTGTATGCTGCCAGGAGGCTAACACTACTTGGCCCAACCAAACAAAAAGTAAAGCAGACAAAGGAAATAACACGCGATTGACACCGCCGATACCAAGCTTCCAATGTTCAGGTGCATTGCGCATGACATAGGCACGTAAACCTCCATTGATTGCCCATGCAATCAGGAATGAGGCTATCACGATTGCAATCTGCCACCAGCTGGCCGGCGTACTTAGGTCAGCTAAAATTTCCTGCAGCATTAATTGAATATTCGCTTGTTCCATATTTTAATTAACCTGGCGGATTCAAGGTTGAAGTGCAAAAAGAGCAGCATGATGCTGCCTAAAATCAAA
>VFQO010000245.1_pt1 | contig 68075 bp, 57 predicted proteins | sample 3512331 | NCBI WGS metagenome assembly VFQO01 (sample SAMN10412371, study PRJNA504923) | tailings metagenome | isolation source: Replicate 3 from Balatoc abandoned mine | place: Philippines: Itogon, Benguet | collected 2017-08-28 | reverse complement strand
GGTCCAGGTCGTCAAGGAAGAGCGCGGCAACAAGGGCGCGGCGCTGACCACCTATTTGTCGCTCGCGGGCCGTTATTGCGTGCTGATGCCGAACACGATGCACGGCGGCGGGATCAGCCGCAAGATTTCGAACGGCGCCGACCGCCGCAAGCTCAAAGCAATGATCGACGAGCTCAACCTGCCGCCCACGATGGGCTGCATCGTGCGCACCGCCGGGATGAGCCGCACCAAGGTCGAGATCAAGCGCGACTTCGACTATCTTGCGCGCGTCTGGGACGAGATTCGCGAAAAAACTCTGGGGTCGAGCGCCCCGGCGCTGATCCATTCGGACAGCGACCTGGTGAAGCGCGCGATCCGCGATATCTATCACAAGGATATCGAGGAAGTGATCGTCGAGGGCGAGGACGGCTACAAGGCCGCCAAGCAGTTCATGAAGCTGTTGATGCCGAGCCACGCCAAGCGCGTCCAGCAATATGCCGACCCTGTCTCGCTCTATCAGCGTTACGGCGTCGAGGACCAGCTCGCCGGGATGCTCAATCCCGTCGTCCAGCTGAAGTCGGGCGGTTATCTGGTGATCAACCCGACCGAGGCGCTGGTGTCGATCGACATCAACTCGGGCCGGTCGACGCGCGAGCATAATATCGAGCAGACCGCGGTCAGCACCAATCTCGAAGCGGCGGCCGAAATCGCCCGCCAGCTGCGCCTGCGCGACATGGCGGGCCTGATCGTGATCGACTTTATCGACATGGATCATGGTTCGAACGTCCGCAAGGTCGAGCGCGCGATGAAGGACGCGCTGAAAAACGATCGCGCGCGCATCCAGGTCGGGCGTATTTCGGGTTTCGGCCTGATGGAAATGAGCCGCCAGCGGCTGCGCACCGGCGTGCTCGAAGCCTCGACCCGCCCCTGCCCGCATTGCGAAGGCACCGGCCTCGTCCGCACCGCTTCGTCGGCGGGCCTCAGCGCGCTGCGCATGATCGAAGAGGAAGCCGCGCGCGGCAAGGGCAGCAAGATCATCCTGCGCGCGAGCCAGGAAGCGACCTTCTACCTGCTCAATGAAAAGCGCCGCGAACTGCGCGAGATCGAGGAGCTTTACGGCGTCAGCGTCGAAATCCTGCCCGACGGCGAGACCGAGGGTGCGCGCATGGCGATCGAGGTCGGCGGTCCGCCGCCGGTCGCGCGCCGCAGCTTTGCCCCGATCGCCCCGATCGAGGATGACGACGACGATTATATCGAGGAAGAGGAAGAAGAGGCCGAAGCCGAAGCCGAACAGGCCGAGCGTCCCGCCCGCCGCGAACGCGAAGAGGGTGAAGGCGATGGTGATGGCGACGGCCGCAAGCGCCGCCGCCGCCGCCGCCGTGGCCGCCGCGGTCGCCGCGACGACGAAGGCGTTGAAGGCGAAGGCGAAGGCACCGAGGGCGATGCGCCTGAGGGTGATGCTGCCGAGGGCGAAGAGGCTGGCGACGGCGTGACCGAAGCCCCCGCCGAGGAAGCCCCTGCCGAAGCCGAGGCCAAGCCGCGCCGCCGCCGTGGCGGTCGTGGCCGCAAGGCCCGTGACGAAGGCGCCGAAGCCGAGGCCGAGACGGTCGAAGCCGAAGCCCCCGCCCCTGCCGAGGTCGAAGTCGCCGCCGAGCCGGTGGTCGAGGAAGCGCCTGCGCCCGAGGAAAAGCCGAAGCGCAAGCCGCGCCGGACCAAGGCGCAGATCGCCGCCGACGAAGCGGCTGCGGCGGCTGCGGCCGAGGCCCCGTCCGAAACGGTCGCCGAAGCCCCGGTGGAAACCGAAGCCGAGCCGGCCAAGCCCGCGCCCAAGAAGCGCGCGCCGCGCAAGACCAAGGCCGCTGCTGCCGCCGCCGCCGATGAAGTCGCAACGGCGTCGACCGAAGCCGCCGCGCAGGACGGCGAGACCGTCGCCGCGGCCGAAGGCGAGGCCCCCGACGGCGAACCGCGCCGCGGCTGGTGGCAGCGCACCTTCGGCTGACCCGCGAAAGCCGTTCGCCGGGATTCGATCGCATCCCGGCGACCCGGCCCTTGCCTCCGAGCGTCCTGACCCCCACAAGGCCTTTATGGCTTCAGTTGAGGTTCAGGCGCTCGGCGCAAGGACGCACCCGATGAATTCTTTCCTGCCGTTGCCCGTCATGCGGGCCGACGTCTGGCGTTCGGTGGTCCGGATGCTGCTGACCCTCGTCGTCCTGGTCGCGGTCGCGGTTCGCCCGGCGGCGGCGCAATCGATTCTGCGCGACGCCGAAACCGAAGCGCTGTTCCAGGACATGATGGACCCGCTGCTGGTCGCGGCGGGGCTCCAGCCGGGGCAGGTGCGCGTCCACCTGCTCGGCGACCGCAGCATCAACGCCTTTGTTGCGGGCAGCCAGGATATCTATGTTTTCAGCGGGCTGATCGAGGCGGCCGATAGCGCCGAAGAGGTGCAGGGTGTGCTCGCGCACGAACTGGGCCATGTCATGGGCGGCCATGCGATCCGCGTCAACGAGGGCGCCAAGACCGCCACCGGCATTTCGCTGCTCAGCCTGCTGCTCGGCGCTGCGGCGATCGCGGCGGGCGGCGGCGAGGCGGGCATGGGGATCATGATGGCGGGGCAACAGGCCGCGCTGGGCAAGTTCCTCGCCTTCAGCCGCGTCCAGGAATCGACCGCCGACGCCGCAGGCGCGCAATATCTGGCGAAGGCCGGGATCAGCGGGCGCGGCAGCCTCGCCTTTTTCAAGAAGCTCCAGAATCTCGAATTCCGCTATGGCGTCAAGCAGGACGACGATCAGGCCTATGGCCGGACGCACCCGATGTCGGGCGATCGCATCCAGGCGCTGCGCGAAGTCTATGTCGTCGATCCGGCGTGGGACAAGCCCGCCGACCCCGCGATCGAGGTGCGTTTCCAACGCATCAAGGCCAAGCTGTCAGGCTATATTGCCGAGCCCGAACGGACGCTGCGCAAATATCCCGAGAGCAACAAGAGCGTCCCCGCGCGCTATGCCCGTGCCTATGCCTGGCACAAGAGCGCCTATCCCGAAAAGGCGCTGTCCGAAGTCGAAGGTCTGCTCGCGACCGATCCGACCGATCCCTATTTCCTCGAACTCGAAGGTCAGGTGCTGCTCGAATCGGGGCGGCCCAAGGACGCGATCCCGGCGCTGCGCAAGGCGGTCGCGGGATCGCGGTCGCAGCTGATTGCCGCGACGCTGGGCCATGCGCTGATCGCCACCGAAGACCCCGCCAATTTCACCGAGGCGGAGGAGGTGCTGAAGACCGCGGTCGCGCTCGACAATGAGAACCCCTTTGCCTGGTATCAGCTCGGCATCGTCTATGCGAACAAGGGCGACCAGCCGCGCGCCGCGCTCGCTTCGGCGGAACGCTATAGCCTGGAGGGTGGACAGGCCGAGCTTGCGATGCGTAACGCCGACATGGCGATGCTGGGCCTCCCCGAAGGGTCGCCCGACTGGATTCGTGCACAGGATATTTCGCTGGTCGCGCGCGCCGAGGTGGAAAGACAGCGCAAACGGCGCTAGATTCGACGGCATAAAGCGGGGAACGCATCGTCCTTATCGATGCGCAAGGGCAATAAGTGACAGACAATAAAGACGATTATTACCAGCCGTGGCTGCGCGACCCGGCACCGACGTCGGCGCGCGACGAGCCGCACGCGCCCGCCGGGCATACTGACGCGCCCGACGATGGCGGGCTTGCCAAGCCGCGCGCGGTGCCGCCGGTCGGGCTCGACGTGTCGCGCTATCCCGCCGAGGAACGCACGCCGCGCCGGCCCGTGGTCGATAGCGACCGGTTGAAAGCGGGCGCAAGCGGGCTGTGGCGCGCGATGCGCGACGGCAGCAGCGCCTTTGCCGACTGGACGATCCGCATTGGCGAAAAAGCCGATGTGCCGGCGCGTGTCGAGGCGATGGAAATCCCGCGCCGCTCGCGCGAACTGGCCGCCCGCACTGCCGACGTCACCGCACGCGCCGCCAAGGCGATCGGGCGCGGCACCGTCCGCAGCGGCGCGGCAGCGGGCGCCGCGAGCACCAAGGCTTGGGAAAAAATGGCACTCGGCGAAAAGGTCGGCAAATTGTCGAGCGAGGCGCAGCGCGGGCTGGGCGATGTCGCGGGCAAGGCCGGCGAAGCGCTGGGCCAGGCGGCGAAAGCCGGCAAGGAAAGCCTGGGCGAAGCCGCGACCAAGCTGCGCCCTGCACCGCGCGAAGCGGCCGAACCCCCGGTGTCGGGACTCGAGCAATTGCTGGCGCGCGAGGCCGAAGAAGCAGCGGCGGCGCAAAGCGCAACCAAGCCCACGGCGCCCGACCTGCCGCTGTTCGCGAGCGAGCCGGGCATCGAGCTTGCGGCACGCAAGGCGGCGCCCGCCAGATCGACCAAGGCCGCGGCGGCTACGCCGCCGCCGTCGGTATCGGCCCCCGCCCCCGACGACCGCATGCCGCATCGCCCGTCGCCGCAGCGCGGCGGATCGGGCGGCGGCCCCGCCCTGCCCGCGCCCGGCTGGATGATCGCGCTCGGCGCGCTGCTGCTGCTCGGCGCGACCTTCTGGCTCGGCGGCCGGTTCGGCGGCGGCCTGTCCAAAAGCGAGGTCGAGACGGTCGTCGCCGACTATATCAAGGCGAATCCCCAGATCATTCCCGAGGCGCTGACCGCGCAGCGCGACCGCGAGATGGCGAAGGCAATCAATCAGATTCGTCCGGCGCTCGAGAAGCCCTATGCCGGGGCGTGGGCGGGCAATGCCGATGGCGACGTGACGCTGACGGTCTTTACCGATTACGCCTGCGGCTATTGCCGCGCCAGCCTGCCTGACCTCGACCGGTTGATCCGCAGCGATCGCCAGCTGAAAGTCGTGTTCCGCGAGCTGCCGATCATCGCGCCGCAGAGCCGCGATGCGGCGCTCATGGCGCTCGCGGCGGCGCGGCAGGGCAAATATGACGCCTTCCACCATGCGATGTTCGCGGCCTCTTCGCTCGACGCAGCAGGAATCGCGGCGGCGGCAGAAAAGGCGGGGGTGGTGACCGACGGCACCGCCGATGCGACCGCGAACGAAGCGCTCTTCCAGCGCGAGCTCGACAGCAATCTTGCGATCGCCAACCAGCTCCAGCTCAACGCGACGCCGACCTGGATCGTCGGCGACGAGATGCTGCAGGGGCAGATCGGTTATGACCGGCTGCGCGCCGCGGTTGCCAAGGCGCGAGCCAAGGGCTGATGCGATGACCGGGGGCGCTGCGCAAAGCTCGATCAGCCGGGCGGTCCGCAATCCCGAGCTGATGGAAGCCGCGCTCGCGCTTTACGAGGGGCGGCTGCACGATGCCGAACCGGTGCTCAAGGCGCATCTGAAGCGCGACCCCTTCGACGTCGCGGCGATCCGCATGCTTGCCGAGTTGGCGGCGCGAATCGAACGCTATCGCGACGCCGAGGCGCTGCTGCGCCGTGCGCTCGACCTCGCGCCCGATTTCCTCGCGGCACGATCGAACCTCGCGACCGTGCTCCATCGCCAGGGGCGGTCGGGCGAAGCGGTCGAGGAGCTCGAAAAGCTGCAGCAAGTCGACCCCGACAATCTGACGAACGCCAATCTGAAGGCGGCGGCGCTGGGGCGCGTCGGCGAATTCGACGAGGCGCTCGAACTCTATGAACAGGTGCTCCGGAGTTTCGGCAAGCAGCCGAAGATCTGGATGTCCTATGGCCATATGCTCAAGACGGTGGGACGGCAGGCCGATGCGGTCGCGGCCTATCGCAAGGCGCTCGAGCTCGCGCCGGCGCTCGGTGAGGTGTGGTGGAGTCTTGCCAACCTCAAGACGCTGAAGTTCGACGCCGCCGACATTGCGGCGATGGAGGCGGGGCTCGCGCGGAGCGACATCGCTGCCGAGGACCGTTTTCACCTGCATTTCGCGCTGGGCAAGGCGCATGAGGATCAGGGGCAGGCGGCGGCAGCGTTCGACCATTATGCGACGGGCAATGCGCAGCGCAAGAAACTGCTGCCCTATGACGCCGACCAGACGCGTGCCGCGGTCGATCATGCGATGGCGCTCTACACACCCGATTTCCTGGCGGCGCGCAGCGGCCATGGCGCGGCGAGCGCCGATCCGATCTTCATCATCGGCATGCCGCGCGCCGGATCGACGCTGATCGAGCAGATATTGTCGAGCCATTCGATGGTCGAGGGCACGATGGAATTGCCCGACATCCCCAAGCTCTATGCCAAGGCGCGAGGCATGGGCGGCATCGCATCGCTGTCGGCCGACGATGCGCGCGCGCTTGGCGAGCAATATCTGCACGACACATTGGTACAGCGGAAAAGCGACAAGCCTTTCTATATCGACAAGCTGCCGAACAACTGGCTGCATGCCGGTTTCATCCAGCTGATCCTGCCCCATGCGAAGATCATCGATGCGCGGCGCCACCCGATGGATTGCTGCTTTTCCAACTTCAAACAGCATTTTGCGCGCGGGCAGGCGTTCAGCTACGACCTTGCCGACATGGGGCGCTATTACGTCGATTATGCCCGGCTGATGGATCATTTCGACAGCGTGATGCCCGGGCGCGTCCACCGCGTTTTCCACGAGCGGCTGATCGACGACATCGAGGGCGAAGTGCGTGCGTTGCTCGATTATCTGGGTCTGCCGTTCGAGCAGGCCTGCCTCGACTTCCACACCAACGACCGCGCGGTGCGCACCGCGAGCTCGGAGCAGGTGCGCCGCCCGATCAACCGCGACGGCGTCGGCCAGTGGCGCGCGATGGAGCCATGGCTGGACCCGCTGGTCGGTGCGCTGGGCCCCGCGCTGACGCAATATCCCGCCCGCCCCTGAGGCGAATGTTGCAATTTTGTCATAGTGCCGACGAAACATCTGTCGGCGCTCTCCATTTGGCGGCGGCGCGATTGACGGCGCGGTGAAACTGTTCAAGCTTCGCATTCCGCCGCTGCAACGGCGTTCGCACATATCAGGGGGGTCTTTTATGCGGGTCCAATTTTCGCGCCGTGCGCTGCTTCTGGCGTCGCTGTCCGGTGCGGTGCTGTCCTCGACACCGGCGCTGGCGCAGGACGCCGCACCGGCCGCCGACAGCGGTTATGACGACGAAATCATCGTCACCGCGCAGAAGCGCGAGGAAAATCTGCAGAATGTCCCGATCAGCATCCAGGCGCTGGGTACGCGCAAGCTTGACCAGCTGAACGTCACCAACTTCGAGGATTTCTCGAAGCTGCTGCCGAGCGTGTCCTTCCAGTCGAGCCAGCCCGGCGTCACCACCGTCTATATGCGCGGCGTCGCGAGCGGCGGCGACGGCAACCATTCGGGCTCGCTACCCAGCGTCGGCGTCTATCTCGACGAACAGCCGGTGACGACGATCGGCGGCACGCTCGACGTCCATGTCTATGACATCGCGCGCATCGAATCGCTCGCGGGGCCGCAGGGCACGCTCTACGGCGCCTCGTCGCAGGCGGGCACGATCCGCATCATCACCAACAAGCCCGACACCAGCGGCTTCGAAGGCCGCGTCGACGGCGAGCTCAACACGGTGAAGAGCGGCGGCATGGGCGGCAAGATCGAGGGCATGATCAACGCACCGATCAGCGACATGGCGGCGGTCCGCATCGTCGGCTGGTACCAGCGCGATGCGGGCTATATTGACAATGTGCCGGGAACGCGCACCTTTTGCGGGACGCCCACCCGCGACAGCAATGGCGATATCGACGGCTGTATCCGCAATGGCGTCTCGGTCAACAATGCGGCCTTCGTCGAAAAGAATTTCAACGATGCCGAAGTCTATGGCGGCCGCGCCGCGCTGAAGGTCGACCTCGACGATAATTGGACCATCACCCCGACCGTGCTGTACCAGAAGCAGAAGAACAACGGCACCTACGCGCAGGATCCGCGCGTCGGCGACCTGAAGGTCCAGCGCTTTTACCCCGATAACCGCACCGACAAATTCATCCAGGCCGCGCTGACGATCGAGGGCAAGGTCGGCAATTTCGACGTGACCTATGCGGGCGCCTATCTCGACCGCAAGGCATATCAGATTAACGATTATACCGATTATGCCGAAGCCTATGACGAACTGTATGAATCGGTCGGCGGCCTCGCCAATTATTTCTATCTTCAGGATAATGCCGGCAACACCATCGATCCGCGCCAGTACATCATCGGGACCGACCATTTCCGCAAGATGAGCCAGGAACTGCGCATCGCATCGCCGCAGGACGAACGTTTCCGCGTCGTCGGCGGGCTGTTCTACCAGCGCCAGAGCAACCAGATTCATCAGGATTATATCGTTCCGGGTCTCGCCGACTCGCTGTCGGTGAACGGCCGTCCGGGGACGCTGTGGCTGACCGAGCAGAAGCGCGTCGACAAGGATTATGCGGCGTTCGGCGAAGCGAGTTTCGACATTACCCCGACGATCACGCTGACCGGCGGCGGGCGCTATTATAAATATGACAACAGCCTGATCGGCTTCTTCGGCTTCGGTCGCGACCCGAACGGCCCGCCATTCAACGGCGCGGGCAGCTCGCGGACCGGCGTTGCGGGCTGCTACACGACGACGGGGGCGATCCTGCGCGACAACCCGGGCGGCACCTTGCTGCCTGCGGCGGTTGACGGCAGCCCCTGTACGAACCTCGCCGATTTCGTGAACGGCAATCTGGTGCCCAAGCGGACCAAGGATACGGGCTTCACGCACCGCGTGAACCTGACCTGGAAGCCCAGCGAGGATGTGATGACCTATGCGACCTGGTCGCGCGGTTTCCGTCCCGGCGGCATCAACCGGCGCGCGACGATCGTGCCCTATGCCGCCGATTTTCTCACCAACTATGAGGTGGGGATAAAGACGACGCTGGCCGACGGAATGGTTCGCCTGAACGCCGCCGTCTATCAGCAGGAATGGAAACGCTTCCAATTCTCCTTCCTCGGCGAGAACAGCTTCACCGAAATCCATAACGGACCAAACGCGCGCATCCGCGGGATCGAGGCCGACGTGAATATCCGGCCGTCGCAAGGCCTCTCGATCACAGCGGCGGCGTCCTACACCGACGCCAAGACCAAGAACAACCTGTGCACGTTCGACGACCCGACCTATGTCTGCGCCACCGACGACCCCAGCGATCCCGATAAATTCATCGCTGCGGCCAAGGGAACGCGCCTGCCCGTCACGCCGAAGTTCAATGGCAATGCGACGGTGCGCTACCAGTTCCCGGTCGGACCCGGCGAGATGCATTTCCAGTCGGTGATCGCACATCGCAGTTCGGCGACGCCCGATATCCGCGTCACCACGGCGGACGCGCTGGGCCGGATCAAGGGATCGACGACGGTCGATTTCGCCGCCGGGTTCGAATGGAGTTCGTACAGCTTCGAGCTGTTCCTCGCGAATGCGTTCGACGAGCGGGCGCAGCTCGCGCGCTATTCGAACTGCGGCCAGTGCAACGGGCGGGTCCAGGTGCTGGTGAACCAGCCCCGGACATTCGGAGCGCGGCTGGGCGCCAAGTTCTGATCGGGTGACCGACACGCCAACCAACAACGAAAGGCCGGGCCAAAAGCTCGGCCTTTTGATGTGTGTCGCGCTCGGCATGGGCAATATGATCGGGTCGGGGGTGTTCCTGCTCCCGCGCGACCTGGCCCCACTCGGCTGGAACGCGATCATCGGCTGGGGGGTGTCGATCGCCGGCACCCTGTGCCTTGCCGTCGTGTTCGCACGGCTGGCGCGGCGACTGCCCGAAGGCTGCGCGGCCTTCACTTATGGCGCGGCCGCCTTCGGCCCCGGCACCGGCTTCATCGTCGCGTGGAGTTACTGGATCAGTTGCTGGACCGTCGTCGCGACGCTGGCCGTCGCAGCGATCAGCAATATGTCGATCCTGATGCCTTGGCTGGGCGATGCGGGCGCCGCCCCGGCGTGGATCGCGATCGGCTGCATCTGGTTCTTCACCCTCGTCAACCTGTTCGGGGTCCGCCGCGCGGGCGGGGCGCAATTGCTGACCTTGGGGCTGAAGCTGATCCCCGTCATCGGCGCGGTGATCGTCGGCGTCTGGGCGCTCGGCAGCGGCGCGGCGCCACCGCCCACCATGGCGGGCACCGAACCGGTCAGCCTGTCGGGGGTCAGTTCGGCGGCGACGCTGACCCTGTTCGCCCTGCTCGGTTTCGAAAGCGCCTGCGTCGTCAGCGACCGGGTGAAGGCCCCCGAACGCACGATCCCGCGCGCGACGGTGATCGCGGCGGCGGCGGTCGGGCTGCTCTACCTCCTGTCGTGCACGACGGTGACGCTGATGGTGCCGCTCGAAACGCTGCAGGGTTCGAACGCCGCCTATGCGACCTTCTTCGCGCGGCTGGTCAGCCCTCAGGCCGGCGACGTCGTTGCGCTGTTCGCGGCGATCGCGGCGCTCGGCGCGCTCAACGGCTTCGTGCTGCTGCAGGGCGACATCCCGCGCGACCTGGCGCATCGCCGGCTGCTCCCCGCCGCTTTCGCGCGCGACAATAAATATGCGTCGCCGTGGATCACGCAGCTGGTGTCGAGCAGCCTTGCCAGCGTCATCGTATACGCCAACTATTCGCGCGGGCTTGCCGACCTGTTTGCCTTCATGGTCAAGGTGACGACCTCGACCGCGATCATCCTCTATATCGTCGGCGCGGCGTCGGCGCTGGTGCTCGAACGGCAGGGTACGATCAAGGTGTCGGCGGGCTTCGCCGCGGCGACGATCGCCGGTTTCGCCTATAGTTGCTGGGCCTTTTACGGCGCCGGGCTCGAGGCGAGCGTCTGGAGCGTGCTGATGACCGCTGCGGGCCTGCCGATCTATCTCGCGATGCGCAGCGCACGGCCCGCTGCCGCCTGATATCTTGCCCCGAATCGCAAAATCGCCTATCGGGCGCATCCCGCTGGCCCATATCCGGGCCTTTTTGGAGACGTGACGTGTCGGACCGCCGAATAACACAGGGTTTGAATCCCTGCGGCATCCGCCCGCTGTCGTAGCGCGTTTTTCCTGACGCGGTGCGCCCGGGCGCTGCCGCAATTTCCAACCCGCCATCATCACTTCTGCCGTCGGGCGCCTTGCGTCCGCCGGCCGCAGGCAGGTATTTATGTTGCACGACAGCCATTGGGCGCGCGCACTCGCGCGCGCCGTCGCCACCGATCATCGTGGCAAGACCAAGACCGGCCGGGCTTTGCTCGGCTGGGCCCGCGCGCACGCCGCCGCGCTCGGGTTCGACGACAAGACCGTCGCGCGCGCCGCGCTGCTCGGGCCTCACGCCCCGGCGCCGGGTGAGCGCGAGGACGAAAGCCTGTCGCAGGCGAACCGGCTGGCCGACGCGCTCGACCTCGCCGCCGAAGAGCGTGCGCTGCTGCTGTTCGCCACCGCGATGGAGCGCGGACCGCTGACGCGCAGCCTTGCCAAACTGGTCGAGGGCGAAGCGCTTGACATGGAGGCGCTTGTCGGGACGCTCACCGGCTTTGTCCCGCATGCGCTGCGCACCGCCGAAGTGGTGCGGCTCGACCTCGTCGGGCGCTGGACGAGCAAGGAGGGCAAGGTCGAGTTCGGCCTCTGCTGGTCGTTCGAGCGGTTGCTCGACGCGAGGACCGGGCAGCATGAGAACCTGATCGACGGCCTGCTCGGGCGGCGACAGGCGGCGCGCCACGCGATCGCCGACTTTCCCGCGCATCAGCGCGAGGCCGACCTCGCGCTCGCGCTGCTGCGCGGGGCTTTGGCCGGCGGCGCGCGCGGGATCAATATCCTGATCCATGGTCCGCCGGGAACGGGAAAGACCGAACTGGCGCGCACGCTCGCGGCGACGCTCGGCGAGCCGCTGCATGGCGTCGGCGAGGCCGACAGCGACGGCGACGAGCCGAGCCGGTTCGACCGCGTCGCCGCATTGCGGCTTGCGCTGCGTACGCTCGAAAAGCGCGGGCGCGCGCTGCTGCTGTTCGACGAGATGGAGGATATGCTCGGCAATGCGCAGGTCGAACAGGATGGCCGCGTCCGCAACCGCGCGGGGTCGAAGCTGTTCGTCAACCGGCTGCTCGAGGATAATGTCGTGCCGGTGATCTGGACGTCGAACTGCATCGCCGATGTCGATCCGGCGATCCTGCGCCGGTTCAGCCTGTCGATCCGCATGGATTTTCCGGGCATGGCACACAGCCCGGCGATGCTGGGCCGCATCAGCGGCGAGGAACGGGTCGCGGTCGATCCGGCGCTTGCCGCGCTCGCTGCACGCGCGCCCGAAGCCACGTCGCTGTTCCGCGTCGCTGCGCGCGCGGCGGCGCTCGCGGGCGACGCCGGCAGCGCGAGCCGCTTCGCGGGCTCGATCCTCGGCGCGATGCGCGGCGAAGCGGTCGAACCGCGCGCGCCGCGAACCTTCGACGAGGCGCTGCTGACCGCCGATACCGACCTTCCGGCCCTGTTCGCGAGCCTGACGCGCGAAGGCGGTCCCACCGATTTCTCGCTGCTGCTCACCGGGCCGCCGGGGACGGGAAAGACCGAAGCGGTGCAGGCGCTGGCGCGGCGGCTCGGGCGGCCGCTGCATGTCAAGCGCGCGTCGGACCTGATGTCGAAATGGGTCGGCGAGACCGAGAAGGCGATCGCGGCAGCCTTTGCCGAGGCACGGCGGCAGGGCGCGATGCTGTTCTTCGACGAGGTCGATTCGCTGCTCGCCGACCGGCAGGGCGCATCGCAAAGCTGGGAGGTCAGCCAGGTCAACGAGCTGCTGACCTGGATGGAGGATCATCCCCTGCCCTTTGCCGCCGCGACCAACCATGCGGCGAAGCTCGACCCCGCGTCGGCGCGGCGCTTCGTGTTCAAGGTCGAGATGCGTCCGCTCGACACGGCGCGGGCGCGGTCCGCGTTCGGCCATTTCTTCGCGCGCGAGGCACCGGCGATGCTGGATCAGCTCGGCGGGCTGACGCTCGGCGACTTCGCGGTCGTCGCGCGGCAGCTGCGCTTTACCGGCGTGATCGACGACGCGGCGCTGGTCGACCGGCTGCGGCGCGAGCGCACGGCGCGCCCGGCGATGCCGCAGCCGATGGGGTTCGGGTCAGACGCGCCATTTGGGCGCGAAGAAACCCCGGTCGCGTAATACCACCTCGGCGGCGTTGTGTCCCGGCGCGCCGGTGACGCCGCCGCCGGGGTGCGCGCCCGCGCCGCACATATAGAGGTTCTTCACCGGCCCGCGATAGCCGCCGTTGCCGAGCACTGGACGCGCCGCCCAGAGCTGGTCGAGCGTCATATTGCCGTGCATGATGTCGCCGCCGATCAACCCGAACTTGCGTTCGAGACCCTTGGGCGACAGGCGCGTCTGGCCGACGATGCTGGCGCGGAAGCCCGGCGCATGTTCCTCGACGGTGTCGATGATCGCGTCGGCGGCGGCGCCTTCCTCATCGTCCCAGTCGCGAGGAGTCCCGTCTTCTTTGGCAGGCAGTTCGGGCGCGAACTGCTGGCAGAAGAGGCTGGCGACATGCTGGCCGGGAGGCGCGAGGCTGTCGTCGACGGTCGAGGGGATGAGCATTTCGACGATCGGCTTCTTCGACCAGCCATATTGTTTGGCGTCGAGGAAGGCGCGGTCCATATAGTCGAGCGTCGGGGCGAGGATGATCCCCGACTGGTGATGCTCGCCGGGTTCAGGAAGGCACGTGAATTTGGGCAGCTCACTGAGCGCGACATTCATGCGGAAGGTGCCGCTGCCCGCCTTGAAGCCGCGGATGCGGCGCTGGAAATCGCCCGGCAGGTCCGAGGCGTCCATCAGCCGTTCGTAGAGCAGCTTCGGGCCGACATTGGCGATGACGCGCGCGGCGGCGATCTCCTCGCCACCGGCAAGCTTCACGCCCACTGCCTTGTCGCCGTCGACCAGCACCTTTTCGACCGGGCTTTCGAGGCTGATCTCGACGCCGAGGTCGCGGCAGACCTTCGCCATGATCTCGGTGATCTTGCCCATGCCGCCGACGCTGTGGCCCCACGCGCCCTTCTTGCCGTTCACCTCGCCGAAGACATGGTGGAGCAGGACATAGGCGCTGCCCGGGGTGTCGGGGCTGGCATAATTGCCGACGACCGCATCAAAGCCGAAGGCGGCCTTCACCGCCTCGCTCTCGAACCAGCTGTCGAGCATCGTGCGCGCCGACTTGGTGAAGAGATCGAGCACGTCGCGCTGCTGTTCGAGGCTGAGTCCCGCGAAGCGCCGCCCCTGCCGCGCGCCGTCGATCAGCGTGCGAACGCCTTCGCCGACATTGGGGGGAACGCGCAGCGCGAGGTCGCGGAGCAGTTCGGCGACATTTTCGAGCGCATCATAATATTGCGGCAGCACCTCGGCATCGTGCAGGCTGAACTTGCGGAACTCGGCCTGCGTGCGTTCGAGTCCGCCGCCGAGTTTCAGATAACCGCCATCCTCCTGCGGCAGGAAGTTGCTGATCGGCCGTTCGATCACGCGATAGCCATGATCGGCGAGCTTCATGTCGGCGATCACCTTGGGCTGGAGCAGACTGACGGTGTAGCTCGCGACCGAATTGCGGAAGCCCGGCGCGAACTCCTCGGTCACCGCAGCGCCGCCGACGACGTCGCGCGCCTCGACGATGCGCACCTTCAGCCCCGCCCTCGCGAGGTAGAAGGCGCAGACGAGGCCGTTGTGGCCGGCGCCGATAATCAGGGCGTCATAGGCTTTGGTCATGAAAAATCTTTCGCAAGCGGGGATTGGACATGCTGGCGGCCGAAGCCGAGGCCGAGGACACGGCCCGGGATGCGGCGGAGCAGCGGAATCTTGTCGAGCAGGCGGGCGGCGATCGGGACGCGGGTGATTTCGCCGCGCAGGATCGGTGCGATGACGCGTCGATGGGCGAACCGCTGAATCGCCTGCATGCGCATCGTCGCTTTCCAGCGGCGCGCCTGCACCTTGGCGAGCAGGGGGTCCGGATCGGCTTCAGCCGCAAGCGGCGCGGCAAGGACATTCGCCGCCGCGACCGCGTCCTGCACCGCAAGGTTGATGCCGACGCCACCGACGGGCGACATCGCATGCGCGGCGTCGCCGATCGCCAGCAGGCCGGGCCGCGACCAGCGCGTCAGCCGGTCGAGCGCGACGGAGAGGAGTTTCACGTCATCGAAGCTCTCGATCGCATCGATCCCCGCAGCAAGCCCAGGTACGATTTGAACGACCTTGTCGCGAAAGGCCGCGATACCGGCCGCTTTTATCGCCTCGAAGCCGCCCTTTTCGATGACCTGCGCGCATTGCCAATAGTCGCCGCGCGGGATGGCGACGATCATGCCGCCCTTGACGATGGTGCCAAGCGCGACCTCCGAGATATCCATGCCTGCCGCGACGGGGATGCGGAACCAAAGCACGTCCATCGGCGCGCCGAGATCTTCGAGCGGCAGTTCGGCGGCGTCACGCAGCACCGAGCGGCGTCCGTCGGCGGCGATGACAAGGCGCGCGGCCAGCGTCTCGCCGCTTGCGAGCGTGACGCCGCTGACACGGTTCGCGCCGTCATAGGCCAGCCCGGTCGCCTCGGTCGACATGCGCAGGTCGAAGGTCGGGTAGCGCTTGCCCTGCCCTGCGATGAAGTCGAGCAGATCCCATTGCGGCATCATCGCGACGAAACGCGCCGCAACGGGCAAATGCTTCATCGTCGCCAGCGTATATTGCCTGCCGAGCAGATTGAGCGTCATCGTGTCGATCGCGGCGTGCGGCTCCTTGAGCAGCTCGTCCAGCAGCCCGAGCTCGTTGAACAGCTCGAGCGTCGAGGGATGCACCGTGTCGCCGCGGAAATCGCGGAGGAAATCGGCATGTTTTTCGAGCACCGTCACGCGCACCCCGGCGCGCGCAAAGAGCAGCCCCGCGACCATGCCGGCGGGTCCGCCGCCGACAATCACCACAGGCGCGGCTGCGCTCAACGGCGGCTCCACCCGGCGGCGGGCGCCTTTTCGAGCCGCGCCTCGGGGATGATGTCGCGCATGCGCGAACAGAAATGCTTGAGGCAGACTTCCTTGTCGCTGAGCGGACCCATCGAGAAACTCTTCGACTGCATGCCCGCCTGGACGCGGGTGATCAGTTCGGTGTCCTCGGCATTGACCTGGCGGTTGATGCGCCAGTTCAGATAGCGCGCCGCCTTCATCTCGCGGCGCTCATCGGGGAGGACATAGGAGATTTCGCGGATCAGGCAGGTCGTCGGACCGGTCGGCAGCCATTGCATGAAGTCGACCTGGTCGGGATAGATGTCGAAGGCGACATTGGGCCACAGCTTGAAATAGAGCCAGTGGCGCTGGCGATCATCGGGCAGATGCGGGACGGGCGGCAGCAGGCGCTGGTACATGCGTTCGGACCAGTTGGCCGAAGGCCGGTCGATCAGGTCGCCCCACATGCGGTCGACATTATCCTGTGCCTCGACGCCATAGCTTTTGCCGAACAGGCGGGTGAGGCCGGGATGTGCGACGGGGATGTGGAGACCGTCCGAATAATTGTCGCCGACATTCTTCCAGTTCACCGCGCGCGGGCGGAGGGTGACGCGGCCGAGAGCGCCCAGTTCCTCGAACCGGTACGGCGCGACCATCGCCTCATAGGGCGCCATCATCGCGGCGACCGACGGGCCGCCGTCATCCTCGAGCCGGACGAACCAGAAGCCGCGCCATTGTTCGAGGCCGACGGGGACGAGGCCCGCCTTGCCCTTGTCGAGCGTCGGATAGCTCGCCGAATCGGGAACGCCGGTCAGCCGGCCGTCGAGATCATAGGTCCACGCATGGTAAGGGCAGACGAGCTTTTTCGCGCAGCCCGCCGACCCGTCGACGAGCCGTGAACCCCGATGGCGGCAGACATTGGTGAAGGCGCGCACGACGCGGTCGGCGCCGCGCACCAAGATCACGCTCTCGCCGCAATAGTCGATGCTGTGCCAGTCGCCCGCGTTCGGGATGTCTGACGCGTGACAGACGACCTGCCAGCTGGGGCGGAAGATGCGGTCGATTTCGGCGGCGTGGAAATCGGGGTCGCTGTAGGTCCAGGCGGGCAAGGACCAGCCGTCGAGCGGGTCGATGTTCTGGAAGTTGTCGAAAGTGTCGCGCAGCGTTGCCATGAGTCGATCCTTGTTGTACATATGTATAACAAGATGACCGCCGCTCGCCAAGCCTTTACGCGCGAAAGCGCCGATGCCCGCCGGACGGGCCTGATCGAGGCGACGGCAGCGGTGCTGGCGGAGCAGGGCCTGGCGGGAACGAATGTTCGCGCGATCTGCGCGAAGGCGGGTGTGTCGCCGGGGCTGCTGCGCCACTATTTCGGCGGCATCGACGATCTGGTCGCCGCCACCTATCAGGCGACGAGCGACCGGATGGACATGATTTTTGCCCACGCGGTCGAGAGCGCGGGCCCCGATCCGCGCGCGCGGCTTTCGGCCTATCTCACCGCAAGCTTCCGCCCGCCGGTGACCGATCCCGAACTGCTCGGCGCCTGGACTGCCTTTTGGGCGCTGGCCCGAAGCGACGCCCGCATGGCGGCAATCCATGCGACAAGCTACGCCGGTTATCGCGCACGGCTGGGCGAATTGCTTGCCGCGTGCGGCACGGCCGATGCCGACCGGCTGGCGATCATGCTCACCGCTATGGTCGACGGATTGTGGCTCGAACTGTCGCTCGACGCCGCCAGCTTCGGTGCGGAAGCGGCGGCGGCGATGGTCGAAAAGGCGGTGACGGCGCTGCTCGACTGAGCAACGCCGTTGCCGGCGGATTCGATCAGAAGCTGCCCTTCACCGGGCGGACGATGATCTCGCTGACGTCGACATCGGCGGGCTGTTCGACCGCGAAGCGGATTGCGCGCGCGATCGCGTCGGGGGTGATCGCGATGCTGCGAAATTCGGCCATGGCGGCGGCGCTGTGGGGATCGGTGATGTCATGGCCGAGTTCGGATTCGACGACGCCGGGCGAGATGATCGTCGCGCGCACATCCTGATGTTCCTGGCGGATGCCGTCGGTGATCGCCCAGACCGCGAATTTGGTCGCGCAATAGACCGCGCCGGTCGGCACGACATAATGCGCGCCCAATGAGGCGACGTTGACGAAATGGCCCGAGCCCTGCGCGATGAAGCCGGGCAGCGCCGCCGCGATGCCGCCCAGCACGCCGCGGATATTGACGTCGATCATCGCGTCCCAATTGGCGGTCTCGAGCGCGGCGAGCGGCGACAGCGGCATGATGCCGGCGTTGTTGACCAGCACATCGACGCGGCCGAAGCGCGCGATGGCGTGATCGACGAAGGCCTGCATGTCGGCGCGGTCGGTGACGTCGAGCGCGCGAAACTCGGCGGTGCCGCCCGCGGCGGCGATTTCGGCGGCGAGCGCCTCGAGCCGGTCGGTACGGCGCGCACCGAGGAGCAGTTTCGCGCCCGTCGCGGCGAGTTCGCGCGCGGTGGCGGCGCCGATGCCGCTGCTCGCGCCGGTGATGAGGATGACTTTGTCGGTGGTCATGGTCGGTCTCCTTGTGGCCGGGCGGCCCCTTGCCGTCCGCTGGAGCCTTTTTGGGCGCGATCGGGACGCGAGCGGTAGATCACGGCTCCGCGATGATTGCACGATCCTCCGCAGATTGGAGCTTGTGCTTGCAGGTGACCGTCATGGATGCGACACTCCATCCATGACGATCCTTCGGGAAATGCGAGATATCCTGCTTCGGCATCGGCCGAGCGACGGCATTCACCCCTGCCCGTTGCCGCGCGTATCACTTGTCCGTAGCTCCGAAGCGGGCGAGCCGATGCCGGTGGTGTACGAGCCGTCGCTGTGCCTCGCGATCAGCGGGCGCAAGCGTGTGCTGATCGGCGACACCAGCTTAGTCTACGACAGCGCGCAATATCTGGTCGTGTCGGTCGACCTGCCGGTGAGCGGCATGGTGCTCGAGGCGAGCGCCGACGATCCTTATCTGTGCCTGAAGCTCGATCTCGACGTCGCGGTGCTGGGCGAGCTGCTGCTCGCCCACGACGCGCGCGTGCCGCGCCGCGACCATGCACCGTCGATCGCGGTGGGCGAGGTCGACCCGGCGATGCGCGATACCGCGCTGCGGCTGCTGCGCCTGCTCGATACGCCGGACGATATCCCCGCGATCGCGCCGCTGATCGAGCGCGAATTGCTGTACCGGCTGATGACCGGGCCGCAGGGCCCGATGCTGCGCCATATCGCGACCGCCGACACGCGACTGCATCAGGTCAGCCGCGCGGTGGCGTGGATCAAGAATCATTATGCCGGGTCGTTCAGCATCGACCATCTGGCGGGGCTGGCAGGGATGAGCCCGTCGTCGTTCCACGAGCATTTCAAGAGCGTGACGCGCTTCAGCCCGCTGCAATATCGCACCCGACTGCGGCTGCTCGAGGCGCGGCGGCTGATGGTGTCGGACGCGATGGACGCGGCGAGCGCAGGGTTCCAGGTCGGTTACGACAGCCCGTCGCAGTTCAGCCGCGACTACGCCAAGGCGTTCGGCCTGCCGCCGCTGCGCGATGCGGCGCGGCTGCGGGCGATACCGGTGGGTTTGGCGGGGTAGTTCTTTCCCTCTCCCCTTGCGGGAGAGGGATGCACAGACTTGGCAGCTTGCTGCCTAGTCGGAGCTGGGTGAGGGGTTGCGGTCCAAAGGACCGCGCGCGCCTCTGGCGCGCAACCCCTCATCCAACTGCGCCTAGTCGCTTCGCACCAAGGCTTCGTATCCTTCTCCCGCAAGGGGAGAAGGTTTGGCCGGTTATTTCGACAAGGTGCGCAGCAGATAGTCCCAATGCGCGAGCGCGGGGACGATCGCGTCGACCGGCACGCGTTCGTTGAGGCCGTGGGCGTAGCTGTCGCTCGCTTTCGAGAAGAGGCCCGCGACGCCGTAGCTCGGCACGCCCTGGATGCGGAAATGATAGCTGTCGGTCGCACCCGCGCTCATCGACGGGATGATCGGCAGGCCGGGGGCGCGGGCGTGGACCGCCTGGGTCACCGCTTTCACGACGTCGGGACGCAGCGGCGAGGCGTCGCTGGCGCTGGCGTCGGGATCGGGATTCACCTTGACCGCAGGGTCGGCAATGACCTTTTCGAGCTCGGCGCGCACCGTTTCGACGGGCACGCCGGGGAAGATACGGCAGTTGATGTTCGCGGTCGCGCGCTGGGGCAGCGCATTTTCGGCATGGCCGCCCTTGACCAGCGTCGGCACGCAGGTGGTACCGATCTGCCCGACATATTCGGGATCGGCGCGGATCGCGGCAATGGCTTTCGCATCGGTGGGATCGGCGGCAAAGGCCCGGAGCGCCGCGCCAATCTCTCCGCCGACCTGGTCGGCTACGATCGGCATGCCGACCTTGGTCAGTTCATTCTGCTGCGGGGTGAAGCGATAGGCGCCGACCCTGGCGAGCGCGGTCGAGAGCTGGACGATCGCGTTGGTCGCCGACGGGCGCGAGCTGTGGCCGCCGGGGTTGGTCACTTCAAGCGTGAAGTCGGCATAGGTTTTTTCGCCCGCTTGCAGCCCGTAATATTTGGGCTTGCCGTCCTCGCCGATCAGGCCGCCGCCGCCGTCGCCGTTCAAGGCAAATTCGGCGTTCTTATATTTGGCGGCGAGCGCGCGCGTCGTCGTCATCGCGGTTTCCTCGTCGCCCGACAGCAGCAGGATGATCGAGCGCTTCGGCTTGAAGCCCTCTTGTCTGAGCTGTGCCATTGCGGCGACCATCATCGAGACGTCGAACTTGTTGTCCTCCGACCCGCGGCCGAAAATATAGCCATTCTCCTCGACCGGCACGAAGGGATCGCGCGTCCAGTCCTTCGCGTCGGCCTCGACCACGTCCATATGGCCGAGCAACACGATCGGCTTGCCCTGCCCCGTCCCCTGCAGCGTCGCGGCGAAGGTCGCGGTTTCGCCCATCGGGGTGATGACGATATCGGCATCGGTGTAACCCGCCGCCTTCAGCACGCCGGCATAATAGGCCGCCAGTTCGGGCACCTTGCCGCGCCCTTCGACCGTCGGGATCGCGATGCTGTCCATCAATATCTTCTTCGCCGTGTCGGCGTCGGCGGGTTTGGCGTGGACAGGCGCGGCGGCGGCGAGCGCGGCGGCGAGGGCGATGGGGGCGATCAGGTTGCGCATGGCAACGGGTTATGCCGCGTCCGTCCGCCTTCGCAAGAGGATATAGGGCGGGCGGCGATCAGCCGCGCAGCGCCTGCGCGAGCACGCTGCCCGCGAGCCGCGCGGTGGCGAGCAGGCGCGGCAGGTCGTGGCCGCTGCGCGCCTTCGCCGACAGGCCCGACATCGTCGTGCTGACGAAATCGGTGACCGCATCGGCCTCGCCCGGATGGCGCGCCGCGATATAGTCGCGAATAAACGCCTCGGCGCCGAGGTTGAGCGCGCGGGCAGCCTCGCGCGCGCCGTCGTCGGTGCAGCGCGTGCCTTCGAGCACGAGGCAGCCGCCCGCCGCGGGATCGGACGCATAGCGGCGCGCTGCCTCTTCGAGCATCGCGGCGAGGCCGTCGGCGACGGGCACGTCGGGGCGCAGGATGTCGGCGAGCGGGATCGCCTCGGTGCCCGTCCAATGATCGAGCACGCGCTGGTAAAGCCCGGCCTTGCTGCCGAAGGCGGCGTAGAAGCTCGGCGGATTGATGCCGAGCGCGTCGGTGACGTCGGCGACGCTGACCGCGTCATAGCCGCGCGCGTGGAAGAGTTTCTGCGCGGTGGCGACCGCGGCGTCGGGGTCGAAACGCCGCGGCCGGCCGCGCGCACCCGATTTATTTGTAACGATCATTACAAAATACCTTGACGATGGCTTTTCGAATTTTATGTAGTGATCCCTACATTAATAAGCAAGGAGTCTCCAATGTCCGATTTTGCTGGAAAATCCGTTCTCGTCCTCGGCGGCAGTCGCGGTATCGGGGCGGCGATCGTCCGCCGTTTCGCCGCCGATGGCGCCAAGGTGGTCTTTACCTATAACGGGTCGCAGGACGCCGCCGAGGCGCTCGCGGCCGAGACCGGCACCCATGCGGTGCCGACCGACAGCGGTGACCGCGACGCGGTGATCGCGCGGGTGCGCGAAAGCGGGCCGCTCGATATCCTGGTGGTCAACGCAGGCTTCGCGCTGTTCGGCGATGCGCTCGACCTCGACGCCGATGATGTCGACCGGATGATCCGCGTCAACGTCAACGCCCCCTATCATGCGTCGGTCGAGGCGGCGCGGCAGATGCCCGAGGGCAGCCGGATCATCGTCATCGGGTCGGTCAACGGCGACCGCATGCCCGTCCCCGGCATGGCCTCCTACGCGCTGACCAAGTCGGCGCTGCAGGGCATGGCGCGCGGGCTGGCGCGCGATTTCGGGCCACGCGGGATCACGATCAACATCGTGCAGCCGGGACCGATCGACACCGACGCCAATCCCGAGGACGGGCCGATGCGCGAGCTGATGCACGGTTTCATGGCGATCAAGCGCCACGGCCGGCCCGAGGAGGTCGCGGGCATGGTCGCCTGGCTGGCAGGTCCCGAGGCGGGCTTCGTCACCGGCGCGATGCACACGATCGACGGCGCGTTCGGGGCGTGATGGGATTGCGATAGCTCCCGGTGTCAAATCCTCCCTGTGGCCGCAGGCCATGGGGAGGTGGCAGCGCGAAGCGCTGACGGAGGGGCCATGGCGCAGCGTTGCTGGCCCCTCCACCACCGCCTGCGGCGGCGGTCCCCCTCCCCATCGCTGCGCGACAGGGAGGATCTTCACGTCGCTTCTCCTTTGAACGCCGTCCCGTCAGGCCGCCTTCTTCGCCTTTGGCGCCGGCGTCTTGGGCTTGTAGCGGCACAAATCGTCGACCGGGCAGCGCCAGCACTCCGGCGTGCGCGCCTTGCAGATATAGCGGCCGTGGAGGATCAGCCAGTGGTGCGCGCCGACGCGGAACGGCTGCGGCGTGTCCTTCTCGAGCTTCTTTTCGACCGCGAGCACGGTCTTGCCCGGGGCGAGGCCGGTGCGGTTGCCGACGCGGAAGATGTGCGTGTCGACCGCGAAGGTTTCGGCGCCAAAGGCGCAGTTCATCACGACATTGGCCGTCTTGCGCCCGACCCCCGGCAGCTCGACGAGCGTGTCGCGGTCGGCGGGGACCTCGCCGCCGAAGTCGCGGACAAGGATTTCGCTCAATGCGATGACATTTTTCGCCTTGGCGTTGAACAGCCCGATCGTCTTGATGTGCTGTTTCAGCCCCTCCTCGCCGAGGTCGAGCATCTGCTGCGGGGTCTTCACATCCTGGAAGAGCAGCCGCGTCGCCTTGTTCACGCCGACGTCGGTCGCCTGCGCCGAGAGCACCACCGCGACGAGCAGCTGATAGGTGTTGCCGAATTGCAGTTCGGTCTCGGGGCTGGGATTGAGCTCGGCGAGGCGGCGGTAGAATTCGAAGATGTCGGCTTTTTTCATGGTGCGGCGGGCGGCTTTCCGGCCGGATGCGCCGCCTTCCACTCCATCGCGGCGCGGACGCGGCGTTCGACCGAAGGGTGCGAATAGAAGAGGATTTCCTCGACCGCGTTCGGGCGCGGGTTGCGATATTCGGCGGTCTTGACCAGCGCGCTCGCCATCGCGTCGGGCAGGTTGACCGTCTGCACCGAATAAAGGTCGGCCTCGGTCTCGCCCTTGCGCACCACCCAATTCTGCACCGGCTGCGCGAGCAGGCCGAAGAGCGAGACGATGAACATCAGCACCGGGAAGCCGCGCGCATCGGCCAGCCCTGCGTCGCTGCCGAAGAGGCGCGCGAAACGAGGAAACAGCCGGTCGGCGAGGAAGAAGAGCAGGATCGCGAGCAGCGAAAAGACGGCGATCATCCACCAGAGCTGGCCGAGGACATAATGGCCGATCTCGTGCCCCGTCACCGCCTGAACCTCGTCGAGCGAGGCGCCCTTGAGCGCGACGTCGGAGATGGCGATGCGCGCCGAATGGCCGAGGCCCGAGACATTGGCGGTGAAATTGTTCGACTGGCGCGAACCGTCGAAGACGAAGATGCGTTCGGGTTCGATCCCCGCCGCCTTCGCCTGCACTTCGAGCGCATCGCGGACTTCGCCGGCGGGGAGCGGCTTGTAATCGTTGAACAGCGGCTCGATGACGATCGGCGAAACGAGCAATATGCCAAGGATCGCGGTCGCAGCGAGGCCGCCCGACCAGATCCACCAGCGCTTTCCGGCGCGGCGGATCAGCGCATAGATGCCGAGGAAGAAGAGCGCGCCGAATACAGTACCGATGACGAGCGAGATCGCCGACTGCGCCAGATAGTCGCCGAGCGGCTGGCTGGTGCGGCCATAGGCGGTTTCGCGGAAGAAATTGGTGTAGAGATCCCACGGCAGCGTCAGCAGCGCCGAAAGCAAGAGGAAGGCCGCGCAAATCAGGAAGGTACGGACGGCCCAGCCGCGGCGTTCGAGTTTTGCCGAAATGCGGTCGAGGATGCGCAGCCGCACGAAGAGGAAGGTCACGACCGCGGCGACGACGACGTTCCACAGGAGCAGCCATTCGCTGCCGGTGGTGTAGGCGGCCGCCTTCGCCAGCGCGGCGGAGCCGAGCGCGTCGATAGTGGCGGCGGTGGCGGCGGCGGGATCGAAGCTCATACCCTATGTCCTCTTGCTGTATTATTATAATAATACACTTCGCGACGATTTCTGCAAGATGTCAGCGCAGCCAGCGGCTGAGCGAGGGGAAGGCGGGCTTGCCCTCGGCGAGCGCGGTACGCAGGTCGGCGGTCATGCCATAGAGGCCGAGCATCGGCGCGCCGATATAATGGCCGGTCGCGAAGCTGCTGCGCAGCTTCGCCGAATCGCCGCGATAGCCCCCGTCGTGGAACAAATGGCGCATCGGCAGCTCGCACGGCAGCGACGCGGCATAGGACCAGGCGATCGCGACCATCTCGTCGGTCGCGTCGGCCTCGAGCGGGCCGAGGGTCGGGCGATCCTCGGGCGCGACGGCGGCGATGTGCCCCGCCTCGTGGAGCAGGTCGCCCGGCCAGACGGGCGTGTCGGGGTCGATGAGGATGCGGCCCTCGACGATCGCGAGGCCGCCCAGAAGCTGCTCCTTCGCGTCACCGATCCAGTCGACCGCGATGCCGATTTCTTCGAGGAAGGGCAGGATGCGCGCCGCGGCCGCTTCGCCGCCGCCTTCGTCGCGCCATGTGCAGGCCGCTGCGGTTACCTTGGTCATCAATCGCCCCCTTGGCCCCTGCCTAATGGCAATCCCACGAGAAAGCGACCCGCGAGAAATCGCGTGCCGCGAGATCGGCGGCGCGGATCAGGAACACCGCCTCGCCCATGTCGCCCCAGAAGACATGATCGTCCGAGGTCAGGCGGAGCAGGACCCGGTCATAATCGTCGAGGTGGCACGGGCGGCGGAAGTCCGACTGGGTGAAGGCGGGGTGGCCGCCGACATGATGGACCATCGGTTCGGCGCGCGCGGGATCGTGGAGCCAGTCCTCGATCGCGCCGAAATTCGGGCGATTGCCAAGGCCGTCGAGCAGGCGCTCGACGCGGAAGTCGTTCGCCGGGGGCTGGTGCAGCGCGGGCGTGGCGACGAGCGCGAGGCCGGTGTCGCGCACGACGTCGGTGAGCGGGCCGGTCGGCTCGTCCTGCGACGGCGGCGCGACGAGCGATCCGGCGGGCAGTCCTTCGGGATGCCAGATCAGATGGATCACCGAACGATCGGGATGGTCGAAATCGGCACCCATGAGGTCGTCGCGCTGAGTGAAGACTTGCAACACCCCGGTGTCGGGGAAGCCGTCGATCGCGGGGAGATGCGCGAAGTCGATCTGCGCGACGAAATCGAAGGGCTGGGCCGCAGCGTCGGCGGGCCATTCCTGCCCTTCGGCGATCCACACCGGGCCGCCGAGGCGGCAGCCGTCGGCGCGGACCGGCAAAGCGGGATCGGGCCGCAGCTCGGCGGCGGGCAGCGCATGCGCGGGGAACCAGTCGCGGATCGCGGCGATCTCGGCGTCGGTCAGCGGCGGGCCGGGCGGATTGCGCGCGTCGTATCGGGCCTTCCACTGCGCCGTTTCGGCCTGCCAGGCCCGACGGCTTTCGCGCTCGGCGAGCAGCCCGCGAACCCAGCGCCCTACGAAAAAGGCAAGAACGAGCGCGGCCCAGAGCAGCCCGAAGCGTTCGGGGGTCATGCCAGCCCGAGCACCTGCGGCATGGTGTAGCGGCCGCGCGGCTGGCCGATCAGCCAGAGCGCCGCCTTCACCGCGCCGCGCGCGAAGATCATGCGGTTTTCGGCGCGGTGCGCGAGGGTGATCATCTCCTCATTGCCCGCGAAGATCACGTCATGGTCGCCGGCGACGGTGCCGCCGCGCAGGCTGGCGAAGCCGATCTTGCCATGGCCGCGCGCGCCGGTGACACCGTCGCGGCCGCGTTCGGAGCAGGTGTCGAGGCCGATGCCGCGCCCCTCGGCGGCCGCCTGTCCGAGCAGCAGCGCGGTGCCGCTGGGCGCGTCGACCTTCATCCGGTGGTGCATTTCGACGACCTCGATATCCCAGTCGGCGTCGAGGCGGCTCGCCGCCTCGCGCACCAGATGCGCGAGCAGCGTGACGCCGAGCGAGGTGTTGCCGGTCTGGAGTATCGCGATGTCCTGCGCCGCATCGTCGATCAGATAATGATGGCGTTCCTCGAGCCCGGTGGTGCCGATGACGATCGGGGTCTGCGCCGCGACGCAGGCGTCGAGCGTCGCTTCGAGTGCGGCGGGCGAGGAGAAGTCGACGAGCACGTCGGCGTCCGCCGCGAGCTTGGCGATGTCGCCGCTCTTGTCGATGCCGCAATGGCGCGCGCCCGCCTCGGCCGCCGCAGCGGCGAGCACGATGCCCATCCGGCCCTGGCTGCCGACGATGCCGATGCTGGTCATTTTTCCAAATCCCCGTTCGCCCTGAGCTTGTCGAAGGGCTGTCCTTGTACCATCTCGCCATAAGAGGAAGAACGGTCCTTCGACAAGGCTCTCCCGAGCGCCTGCAAGGCAGTCGAGGGGCTCAGGACGAACGGAGTTTAGGTTTTGCGCGACATCCAGAATATTGTCATCCTGACCGGCGCGGGCGTGTCGGCCGAGAGCGGCATCGACACGTTTCGCGACGGCGGCGGATTGTGGGAGCAGCATCGCGTCGAGGATGTCGCGACCCCCGAAGCCTTTGTCCGCGACCCCGACCTCGTCCACCGATTCTATGATGCGCGGCGCGAGGCGATCCAGACCAAGCAGCCCAATCCGGCGCATGACGCGCTGGCGCGGCTCGACGCCGCATGGCCGGGCGAATTGCTGATCGTGACGCAGAATGTCGACGATTTGCACGAGCGTGCCGGCGCGAAAAGGCTGATCCATATGCATGGCGAGCATCTGAAGGCGTGGTGCACGGCGTGCGACGCGCGCAGCGACTGGACGGGGACGCTGATCGACCGGCCGGCGTGCCCCGCGTGCGGGGTCGCGGGGCAGCTGCGCCCCGACGTCGTCTGGTTCGGCGAGATGCCGTACGAGATGGACGCGATCTATCGTGCGCTGAACCGTGCCGACCTGTTCGTGAGCATCGGGACGTCGGGCGCGGTCTATCCCGCCGCAGGCTTCGTCCGCGAGGCGCGCGCGAGCGGCGCGCGCACGCTTGAGCTCAACATGGAACCGAGCCAGGGATCGCACTGGTTCGACGAAGCGCGGCATGGGCCGGCGAGCGTGCTGGTGCCGGCGTGGGTGGAGGAGGTTTTGGGGAATTAAAGCGGGCGACCGCGTCCCCATTTTCTCACACAAAGACACAAAGACGGAAGCGTTCCCCTGCCCGTTTGTGCTGAGCCTGTCGAAGCACCGCCCTTGTCTTCGAGGTCAAAAGAAAGAGCGACCCTTCGACAAGCTCAGGGCGAACGGAAATAATCTGCCGTCTTCGTGTCTTTGTGTGAGATTTTCTTACCGCCGCGCGGCGAAGAAATCGCGGAGCAGCGCCGCTGCCTCGTCGGCGCCGATCGCGTCGTAGACCTCGGGGCGGTGATGGATCGTCGGCTGCGAAAAGACGCGCGGGCCGTGGACCACCGCGCCGCCCTTGGGATCGTCGGCGCCATAATAGAGGCGCGCGATGCGGGCGTGGGCGATCGCCCCGGCGCACATCGCGCAGGGTTCGAGCGTGACATAGAGATCGCAGCCGTCGAGCCGTTCGTTGCCGAGCTTCGCCGCCGCGGCGCGAATCGCCACGACCTCCGCATGCGCGGTCGGGTCGTGCGATTCGCGCGGGCGGTTATGCCCCTCGGCGATGACGACTCCGTCCTTGACCACGACCGCACCGACCGGCACTTCGCCCCAATCCGCCGCGATTCGGGCGAGATCGAGCGCGCGGCGCATCGGTTCGGGCAAAGGGAAATGGGCGGTCATTGTCGGTTCCTGCTGCGCAGGAACGCCCGGCACCGGCCCGCTCCCCCACCCGGCCTCCCATAGGCTACTATCGTTGGGGAGGCCGGGTGGGGGAGCGGGCCGGTGCCGGATCCACGCAGTGGAAAACGCCCTAATCGCTTGACGAATCTCCGGCAAGCCGATAAGCGCGCGCCTTTCCCGGCTCACTCCGGTCCTGCATGCCCCGTATTTTACGGAAGCGCCCGGACGCCGAACCGAAATTTTGAACGAGGACAGATATCATGTCGCGCATCTGCGAACTGACCGGCAAGGGTCGTATGGTCGGCAACAATGTCAGCCACGCCAACAACAAGACCAAGCGCACCTTCCTGCCCAACCTGCAGAATGTGACCTTGCTGTCGGACGCCCTCGGCAAGGGTTTCAAGCTGCGCGTGTCGACGCACGGCCTGCGCACCGTCGAGCATAATGGCGGCCTCGACAACTGGCTGATCAAGGCCGGCGACGACCAGCTGTCGGCTTCGGCGCGCAAGCTGAAGAAGGAAGTCACGAAGAAGCTGGCCGAAAAGGCCGCGTAAGCTTTTCCCCAGCTTTCGAATCGCATCAAGGCGGCCGGTTTACCGGGCCGCCTTTTTGCTGTCCGGCAGGTCGACCAGCTCGAACTTCAGGAGCAGGCTGCGTTGCCAGCTGTTGAAATTATCGTCGGCGACCAGCCATAAGATGGTCTTGCCGCCCTCGACCGTGACCGCCGCGCCTTCGTAATTTTCGCGCAAGGCTTCGGGCACCTGTTCGATCGCGACCGAGCGGACCACGGCGCCGCGCCGGATATCGGCGGGATCGACGATTGCGAGGGTCGTCGTGAACAGCGGACCAAGCCCGAGCTTGCGATGGACGAGCAGGATGCGCCCGTCGGGGAGCGGCGCGGCATCGCTGACCTGCCCCTTGCCCGCGGCATCATAGTAGAAAAGCAGCGGCTTCTTTCCCGGCACCGCGGGGTCGTCGGTGTAGACGAGAGCTTCGGTGCCGAAATCATTGCGATCCTCGCCTTCCGAAAAGAGGATCGTTCGCCCGTCGCTGAGCCGCACCATCGCCTCGGATCCGCGATTCGCCGGCCAGCGGTAGAGCGCGGGCGAGCGGCGGCGCGATTCGACGCGCGTCATCGCGGCATCGATGCGCCAGACCTGGTTGATCCCCTCGAGCGCGACCCAGAGCTTGCCGGTGGCGGGGTCGAGTAGCAGCGCCTCGGCATCGGTAAAGGCCTTGCGCTTGGGGCTGCGCGGCGGCGTGGGTAGCGGCCGGATCGACACATCCGACACGCGGCCATCGGTGCCGAGCGTCAGCCGCGTCATCTGTCCATTGTCGCCGATCAGCAGGAAGCGCCCGTCGCCACGATGCGCGACCGCCGAAAAGCCGCCGAACAGGCTGTTGCGGCTGGTGAGTCGCCAGCCCGCGACGAAACGCAGGCTGCCGGTATCCCCTGCCGGATAGATGAGCGCCCGCGCGCTCGCCGTCTGGCTGTGGTCGACGACGGGATAGCGAAAGCCGGTCCATGGCATCGGGCCGATTGTCAGGAAGATGAGGGCGGCGGGGAGGAGGCGGCGCATCGCGCTCGGCCTAAAGCCATCGCGCGACAAAGGAAAGCGCGGGAAATCGTGGCCGAAGATGAACCCCCGGCAACGCAGGCTGAACCTCAGCCAACAGCCGCGTTCAGGGTCGGCTCAAGGCGAATCACCTAGAACCTCTTTCATCGACCACTGCCCAGACGGGCCGAAGACGAAAGAAGGAGACAGACAATGAAAAAGATGGTGACCCTCTCGATCGCCGCCCTGATGTCCACCGCGACGCTGGGCCTCGCCGCGACCCCCGCCGCGGCGCAGAACGGCTATTACAACAACTATGGCTATTCGAGCTATGACGCCCGCTATGGCCGCGACGACCGCCGTTACGACCGCCGCGACTATCGCAATTACGACCGCCGCGATTACCGCAATGACCGTCGCTACGACCAGCGCCGCTATAACAACCGCTATCGCAACCAGTGCGACAACGGCACGGGCGGCACGATCATCGGCGCGATCGCGGGTGGCCTCGCCGGGCGCGAAATCGCCGGCCGCGGCGACCGCACCGTCGGCACGATCATCGGCGGCGCAGTCGGCGCCATCGCCGGCCGCGCCATCGACAAGGGGAATGACGGCTGCCGTTAAGGGCAGGCCCGACCCCCAATAATCTTCGCTTTGCTGCCCCGTCCGGTTTCGTACCGGGCGGGGTTTTCTTTTGGGCGCCGGGATGGCGCGGGGCGTTGGCTGGTTCATGATCCTCGCCCACCCCGCCCTTCGATCCACCGCATCGCCATGATCCAGATCATTGCCGGGGCTTTTCATAGCCGATACATATGGTTGGTCGCAGCAACGGCGCCGGTCGCCGCGATGCGTCCGATCAACCGGGGAAAATCCATGCGCCGAATCTCGCGAAAATCCATTGCCCTGCTGACCATGTCGGCCTTTGTCCTCACCAGCTGCGGCGGTGGCGACGGCGGTAGCGGCGGTGGCGGGCCAGTCGTCGTGACCCCGACTCCCACGCCTACCCCGACTCCCACCGCGACATGCGGCCTGTCGGCGCGGCAGGATTTTGCGAAAGCGGTGATCGACGAATGGTATCTGTTCCCCGGCGACGTCGCGACCGGGGTGAACAAGGCAAGCTACAGCGACGTGCAATCCTATATCGACGCGCTGGTCGCGCCGGCGCGCGCCGCGAACAAAGACCGTTTCTTCACCTACATCACCTCGATCGCCGAGGAGAATGCCTTCTTTTCCAGCGGCGCGAGCGCGGGGTTCGGGGTGCGGCTGACCTATAATCCGTCGACCCAGCGCGTCGTCATCGCCGAAGCCTATGAAAGCGCACCGGCTTTCGCCGCAGGGATCGACCGCGGGACGCAAATCATCGCGATCGGGACAAGCGCGGCGAACCTGCGCAGCGTCGCCAATATCGTTGCGGCCGAGGGCACCGGCGGCATCACCGACGCGCTGGGGCCGAGCACGGCCGGGACGACGCGCGTGCTACGCATCCTCGACGCAAGCGGCGGCAACCAGCGCGACGTCACCGTGACCAAGGCCGATTTCGAGATCGACCCGATTTCGGATCGCTATGGCGCCAAGATCATCAGCGAAGGCGGCAAGAATTACGGCTATATCAACCTGCGCACCTTCATCAGCTCGGCGAACCCGCAACTGCGCGCCGCCTTCCTGAATTTCCGCAACCAGGGCGTGACCGACATCGTCATCGATTTCCGCTACAATGGCGGTGGGCTGGTCAGCACCGCCGAGCTGATGGGCGACCTCCTCGGCCGCAACCGAACGTCGAGCGAGCTGTTCTCGCGCACCGATTTCCGCCCGTCGAAAGCCGCCGAGAACGAGCGGCATTTCTTCACCAGCCAGCCAGAATCGATCGCCCCGACGCGTATCGCCTTCATCGGCACCGGGTCGACCGCCTCGGCGAGCGAACTCGTCATCAACGGGATGCTGCCCTATCTCGGCACGAATATGACGCTGGTCGGCAGCAACACCTTCGGCAAGCCCGTCGGCCAGATCGCGCTCGACAAGGCAGCGTGCGACGACCGCATGCGCGTGATCGCCTTCGCGACCGGCAATGCGTCGGGGGCGAGCGATTATTATAGCGGCCTCGCGCCCAAGATCAGCAACAGCTGCGCGGCGGCGGACAATCTGTCGTTCGCGCTCGGCGATCCGAACGAAAGCTCGCTGCGCGCGGCGATCGATTTCCTTGCGGGGCGCAGCTGCGGCGCGCGGATCACCAGCGTCGACAGCCGCACCGCGTCGGCCGAGCGGATCGCGCCTGGACTGGCCCCGACCCCGGCGATGCTGGAGAACGAAACGCCGAGCGCGGCGCAGCGCGAGATGCCTGGCCTGTTCTGACGCACGGGCGCCGCCTCACGCTCAGGTAACGGCTTCGCGGGCCTGATGTTCGGGTGACATCCAGACGCCGCCGTCCATGATCGCGCCCAGCCGTTCGACCGCATCCCAGACGTCGACATAGCGGACATAGAGCGGGGCAAAGCCGAAGCGCATCGTGTCGGGGGCGCGGAAATCGCCGATGACGCCCGCGGCGATCAGCGCGCGCATGATCGGATAGCCATCGGCATGGCCGAAGGCGACCTGGCTGCCGCGCGCGGCGGCATCGCGCGGCGATGCCAGCGTGAAGCCATGACCGGCGCAGCGCGCCTCGACGAGCGCGATGAAAAGATCGGTGAGCGCCATCGACTTGGCGCGGATCGCCGCCATGTCGGCCGCCAGATGGATATCGAGTCCCGCCTCGACGAGCGCCATCGATATGATCGGCTGGGTGCCGATCAGGAACTGGCGCAGGCCCTTCTCGGGACGATAGCCGGGTTCGAAGGCAAAAGGCGCCGCATGGCCCCACCAGCCGGTCACCGGCTGCTGCGCGATACCCTGATGCCGGCTCGCGACGAAAAGGAAGGCGGGCGAGCCGGGCCCGCCGTTCAGATATTTATAGGTGCAGCCAACCGCGAAATCGGCGCCCGTACCGTTGAGATCGACCGGCATCGCGCCCGCGCTATGGCACAGGTCCCAGATCGCGAGGGCACCGGCGGCGTGCGCCCGCGCGGTGATCGCCGCCATGTCGTGGACATGGCCGCTCCTGTAATGGACATGGGTGATGGCGACCGCGACCGTATTCGCATCGATCGCGCCGGCGATGTCGTCCTTTTCACACAGACGCACCGTCACGCGCCCGCCGGTCGCCGCAGCGACCCCTTGGGCGATATAATTGTTGGTCGGGAAATTGCTGCCTTCGAGGATCAGCGTGGTGCGATCGGGCCGCATCGCGACCGCCGCCGACAGCAGCTTGAACAGGTTCTGGCTGGTCGAATCGCAGACGAGAAGCTCGCCCGGCGCTGCGCCGACCAGCGGCGCCAGCTTGTCACCGAGCCGCACCGGCAGGTCGAACCAGCCGGCGCTGTTCCAGCTCCTGATCAGGTCGTCGCCCCATTCGCGCGTCACCACGTCGTGCGCGCGGGCGCGAGCCTCCCTGGGCATCGCGCCGAGCGAATTGCCGTCGAGATAGATCAGGCCGTCGGGCAGGACGAACCGGTCGCGCAACAGCGCCAGCGGGTCGGCGCGGTCCATCGCCGCGCACCAGGCACGGTCGGGCGCGTCGGGTATCGCGATGGCGGTGATATCGTGCGTCACGCCAGGCGGGCCTGGTCGGCGCGGCCGGTGAACCGGTTGGCGATCGTCCCGATGCCGTCGATACCGCCCTCGACCCGGTCGCCGGGGGCGATGCGGCCGACCCCCGCCGGGGTGCCGGTGTAAATGAGGTCGCCGGGGCGCAGTTCGACATAAGTCGACAGTTCGGCGATGATGTCGGCGACCGGCCAGATCATCTCGGCCACATCGCCGTCCTGCCGCACCGCACCGTTCACCGCCAGCCAGATCCGCGCCGCCGAAGGGTGACCGACATCGGCGACGGGACGGATCGGCGACAGTATCGCGCTCGCATCGAACCCCTTCGCCATGTCCCATGGCCGGCCGCCAGCCTTGGCATCGGCCTGCAGGTCGCGGCGCGTCAGGTCGTTGCCGACGGCATAGCCGAACACCGCCGCCAGCGCGTCGCCGGCCGCGATATCGGCGCCGCCGCGACCGATTGCGACCACCAGTTCAATCTCGTGATGCAGGTTGGCGGTGCGCGGCGGCATCGCGATGTCGCCCGTGCCGGGAACCACGGCATCGGCGGGCTTCGAAAAGAAGAAGGGCGGCTCGCGGTCGGGATCGCTCCCCATTTCACGCGCATGATCGGCGTAATTTTTGCCGACGCAGAAGATGCGGCGGATCGGAAAAACCTCTGTGTTCCCGGCGATTTCGGCGGTTGGCGGGGCGACGGGGAAGGCGGGCTGCATGGCAGGGGTCCTCGGGCTCGGAGCGGTGCCCGAAACCATAGGCGTCGCAGCGCGCCAAAACCAGCGCCCGCCGGGCGCCTTCACGCAGCGGGGCTGAACGCGAGGAGGATTTTCGTCTCGACAGGCGGGTGAGCAGGGGCACCGGGACCGCCAGACCTCAGGTTCGACATAGATATGGGCACGCGGATCGACGTCTCGCAAGAAGACGGGTCCGCACATGATGCGCCCGCGCTTTCCTGAACTCCGATCGAGTTCAGGATCATTCTGGCCATGTCGGATTTCCTTACCGATACGCGATGGCCATGAATTTAATATATTGAACTAACAATATATCATTTATATCATCGCCCCTCGCCGGGTGTCGGTCGGCACCATCGTTGCTAGAGGAGCATAGCTGTGGACTTCACGCTGGAAGAACGAAGCCGACTCGATTTCGTCCTGGCGCTCCGGGGGCGCTGGGCCGATACGCTCTATCCTGCTCTGCGATCACAGTTCAACGACGACGGCAACCGGACAGATACGCGCGCTGCGGTGCATCGCCAGACCGCCTATCCCTGGTTCGCCTTTACCGAGCGCGCGTCGCAAAAGATGCTGTGGCGTGATGTTGCGGATGCCGTAGCAGCACGCGAACCATCGCAGCATGGCAACAGCAGCGGCCCCGCACGCCTGACGCTCGATCCCGATCTGGCCCTGCCCGACTGGTACACCGGCTGGGACATCCATTTGCAGCCCGGCGGCGTATGGCGTGACGACGATTCGGCCGATGTCTATGAACAGGGCGCCAAGCTCGTCATGCTCGGCGACAATGACGACTACGGCTTTCACTGCTCCTTCACCGCGACCGCGATCCCCGATCTGCCCTATCGCCGCATCGTCGACCTGGGCTGCGGTTTCGGTAAGTCGACCTGGCCGCTCAAGCGCCGCTTTCCCGATGCCGAGGTCATCGGCGTCGATCTCGCGGCGCCGTGCCTGCGCCTCGCGTTCGACCGCGCCAATGCCGCGGAGCTCGCCATCGAGTTCCGTCAGGCCGACGGTCAGGCGACCGGGCTTCCCGACGCGTCGGCCGATCTCGTCACCTCGACGATGTTCATCCACGAAATTCCGCGCCCCGCGCTCGCCGCGACGCTGGCCGAATGTGCGCGCATCCTTGCACCCGGCGGAAAATTGCGCTTCCTCGATTTCACCCGGACCGGCGACGCGTTCCGCGACCTGGCGATGGTCGAGCATGGCGAACGCAACAACGAACCCTTCATGCCCGGACTGCTCGCCGCCGATGTGCCGGCACTGTGCGCAGCGGCCGGACTGACGAACGCGCGCTGGGTCGCCTTCGACGAACGCGGCGCAGGCCGCCTGCCCGAGTGCGCCTGGCCCGAGCGTGCCGAATGGCATTTTCCCTGGGCGGTCCTCGAAGCGGAGAAAGCGGCATGAGCCTGCCCCCCGCCGATCGGCGCTACCTCGACGGCGTCGCCCCCGACCAGATCGCCGCGCTGGTTTTCGAGCTCGCGTCGCAGCTCCACGTCGAGCGCCAGCGCCGCATCGCGATCGAGACGCAGCTCGCGCGCGTCGGGCTGCTCGACATCGAGGCGATCGATCAGGCCGCGACCGATAACGAGGTACGCGAGCGGGGCCGCGCCGAACTCGATCAGGCGCTGCGCCGCCTGCTGCGGATCGTGACCGAAGCCGGCGATCCGCGCGGGCCATTGCGCGCCGAACACGGCCGCTGAGAAACCGAAACAGGGGGCGGGACGCGGCAGCGATCCCGCCCTTTCTTATGCGGGTTGCGGCGTCCCCTCGCCCACCAGCGAGCTTTCCAGTCGGCGGACCTCTTCGCGATAATGGCGCAGGCCGAGCAGCAGGAACAGGATCGACGGCACGCCGACCAGCGAGACATAGCCAAGCAGGACCATGCCGATCGACGCCGGATCGCCCGTCCGGTCGATCACCAGCCCGACCAGCGGCGGCCCGAAGAGCGGGCCGACGAGCGCGATGAAAGTGTTGTAGATCGCGAGCGACTGGCCGCGGATCTCGCCCGGCGTGATCAGCGCCATCGACGCGGGGCCGCCCGCCGTGGCGATCGATTTGCCGATAAAGGCGACGAACATCAGCGCGACCGAGAATTCGGCGGTCGGCATGACCGGATAGAGTGCGCTGGCGGGCACGCCGATGAACAGGCCGAGGATCAGCACGCGCATCGACCCGTCGATATGATTCTCGGCGAATTTCTTTTGCGCCCACAGCGCGATCGCGGTGCCGATCGGCCCCGCGGTGAAATAGAAGATGCCGGTGACCGCACCGATCGCCGCGATGTCCCAGCCATAGACGCGCTGGAACAAAGGGATATTCCACAAGGCCAGCGTGCTGATCGCGACGTTGCACGACGATCCGATGAACAGCGCGCCGAAGCCGCGCCAGCGTTCGAGCGCATAGGTGAAGGCCTTGCCGAAACCCTGCGCGGGCGCGAGCTTTTCGCGCCGTTCGGGCTCGCGCACCGTGAGCATCAGCGCGGCGAAGAGAAAGCCCGGCGCGCCGACGAGCAGGAACGCCATGTGCCAGGGTTCGAGCAGGCCGACGAACGGCACGTCAATCGGGCCCAGCGTTTCGAGCCATTTGACGACGAGCCCGCCGCCCAGAAAAGCAAGGCCCGCGCCCAGATAGGGTCCGGCCATGAACAGGCTGATCGCGCGCGCGCGGTCCTTGCGGTCGAAATAGTCGCTGATGATCGACACCGACGCCGGGCTGACCACCGCCTCGCCGAGGCCGAGGCCGAGGCGCAGCAGCAACAGCAATGCAAAGGTGGTGACGAGCCCGCTGCCCACCGTCATCGCGCACCAGATGATGATGCCGCCGATCAGCAGATATTTGCGGTTCGCGCGGTCGGCATACCAGCCGAGCGGTATGCCGACGAGGACGTGGAAGAGCGAAAAGGCGGGGCCGAGCAGCAACCCCACCTGGAAATCATTGAGACCCATCGACGCCTTGATCGGCTCGATGATCAGCGTGAGGATGTAGCGATCGAGATAGGAGAGGATGAAGACCAGCAGCAGCAGCCAGACGACATACCAACGATATCCTGCGCTATCCCGGATCGACATCATATTGCTCCCGCACGCACGGCCGCGACATGCGGGGCCGCCGCCTGGTTGAAAGAGAAATGGCGCGCACCCGGCAGGCGCGCGCCATTCTTAAAGGGCATATTCGAAGCCGAAGCCCAGCCGCGCCTGGAGGTTGCGCTTTTCCAGATCGTCGCCGATCGCCTCGTCATTCTCGATCACCTCGAGATTGGCCTGCGTTTCGGCGCGGATGATGATCACGACCTCGGCCAGATCCTTTTCCGGGAACGGAAATTCGTGCCAGGTACCGAGATGGAGCTGCGCCCCCGCGGTGCCGTCGAAGTAAAAGGCGCGAACGGTGTCGGGGTCGGGCTGGTTCGTGTCGGTCGGCGCGCCGAGCACCGCGACGAACGAACTGCCGCCCAGCGGCAGGAAGGTCTGGGTGTGCTTGAAATGCCGCTCCATCCAGATCACCTGCGGCGGCCGCGCGTGGATGCGCGCGACGCTGAGCCGCGTTTGTTCGTCGCTGACGAAACCGCCCGGCGCCCAGAGTTCGACCTTGTCGCCGTAAAATTCGCCGGTCCGCGAATCGGCGGCGGGATCGACCCCGACGAGCACCCCGTAAGGGGCGAAATTCTCGCGCGTCGCGGGTTCGACCGTCAGGGTGCGAAAGGTCATGACCGTCCGCCCTTCATGCCGCGAGCGCGGCATCGCGGCCGAGGACATGGCCGATGCAGATCGCGACGCAGCCGCCGTCGCTCAACGCGCCTTCGCCCGCCTTGACCGCCGCCATCTCACGCCACGCCAGAAAGGCGTTTTCGCGCAAGCGAGCCGGGGTCACCCCGTCGCGTCCGTCGACCGCGAGCGACAGGTCGCCCGAGATCACGTACAGCCAGCGCTTGACCACCGACCCGGCGGGCGACGCAACCGCGACCGGCGCCGCTGCGCCGGCAGGGATATTCACCAGCGTGACCGCGGGCAGCCCTTCCTGTTCGGGCGACAGTTCCTTGACCAGCCAACCCGACTGCTCCGGATGCGCCTGCCACGGGCGATCCTGCGCGTTGAACAGGATCGGTACGCCATCGACCTCCGCCGGCACCTCGCCCTCAAACTCGACGTCGAAGGATTCGGTCGCCGCTTCGGGTTCGTGGACGTCGGTGCCCGGACCGCTGGTCCACACCAGGAATTTGGTGCCGATTTCGGGGCCCATGCTGCGGTTGATGCCGTGCAGCGCCTTCGGCGGATTTTCCAGATAATGGTGCCGCGTCAGCCTGGTCGCGACCGGTCCCCCTTCGGGGTCCGGCCAATAGAGCGCCGTCCAGTCGCCGCCGAGGACATAATGCCGCTCGTTGACGCTGTTGTGATAATGGCGGTGGCCATTGTGCGCCATGTTGCGGATGCTCTCGGTAAAGCCCGACGGCCAGTGGCTGATCCGCACCACCCCGCCGCCGGCATCCTCGCGCGACAGGAGGAGCAGCGTGCGCTTTCCCGGGTTGCGCGGATCCTCCTCGGTCGGCGTGGTGTCGGTGTCGATGAGGACATAATCCTGGGTCATAGTTTCACCTGAAATTCTGCATAGACGGTGCGCGGCGCGCCATAATATTGCGAGACGTTGAGCGACGTGCCGTTGAAATAGACCGAGTCGGTCAGATTCTTGCCGCCGACCGAGACGCGATATTTCCCGTCCTCGAATTCGACGCCGATGCTGGCTCCCAGCAGCGAATAGCCGCCCTGCGTTGCCGACGACACGTTCGACGGATCGGTGGTGTAAGTCGAGGTGTAGACATTGTCGATATTGACGAAGAGTTCGGCATCGCTGCCGACCATCGTGCGATATTCGGCGCCGACCGAGAACTGGATCTCCGGCGTCAGGCGCGGGCGCTTGCCGGCATTGGCGCCCGACAGCGTCTTGGCATCAAGATAACCAAGGCTGGCGAACAGCGACAGGCCGCGCACCGGGCGCGCCTCGAACTCGGCCTCGATCCCCTTGAACTTGAAGTCGGTCGCGGTGACATTGTACGGGATCGCGGTCGATTGCGTCTGCATATTGTTATAGGTCGTGTCGAACGCCGCGATATTGGCGCGCAGGCGGCGACCGAACCATTCGGACTTGATCCCGATCTCGTTGTTCTTTGCGGTTTCGGACCCCGTATGGCCGAACACGACTTCGGGCACGCGCGGCGAGGCATAGGTGCTGGCGAAGCTGCCCGGACGATAGCCGGTCGAGTGCGCGGCATAGACCATCAGCGTCGGGGTGAAGGCATAATCGACGCCCAGCTTGTAGGTGAACTTCGATTCCGAGAAATCCTCCGTGCCGCTGATCAGCGCCGCGCCGCCGCCGATCGGCGTGACGACGCGGTCGATGATCCGGCGTTCCTTGCTGACGCGGCCACCAGCCTCGAAATGCAGCCCGTCGACCGGTTCGAGGTTCAGGTTGGCAAAGGCGGCATAGCTGTTCGACACCAGATAATCGTCGACGACATGCGTGGTATAGAGATTGGCGTCATGCTCGATCGCCTCGCGGAAATAGACGAGGCCGGCGACCCAGCTCAGCGGACCTTCGGTGTTCGAGCTGAACTGCAGTTCCTGCGAAATCTGGTCCTGCTTCTTCAGGTCCTTCAGCAGATTGCCCTGCCCCGGCAGGCGCGTCTGGTCGACGATGTCGAGCCCTTCGAGCTCGCGATAGGCCGAGATCGACTTGATGACGACCGGGCCGGCGTCATATTCGACGCGCAGGCTCTGTCCCCACGACTTGGCATAGCCGGCGCCGAGCGTGTTGATGCCCGACTTGTAGGGCGACCCGAACAGCGGCGAGCAGGCCGCGACCGCAGGCTGGCAGGTGCCGCCGGTCGGCGAGGCGATGCGGGTCGGGATCGTCGAGCCCGAATCGTCGTTGTTGATGTCGGCGACATAGCTGACGCGCCAGTCGTCGGCGGGCTCCCACAGCAGCGCGAGGCGCGCGCTCTGGCGGTCGACGCCATTGCCGCGCTGGCCGTCGGGCTGTCCGGCAGCGTTCACGCCGACGATATAGCCGTCCTGGCTGCGCGTCGACGCATCGAGCTTGACCGCCAGCTTGCCTTCGATGATCGGGATCGACGCCCCGACGAGCAGGTCGCGGCGGTCGAAATTGCCGACCACGACGCGGCCCTTGAACGCCGAGTCATAAAGGCTGGGTTCCTTGCTGACATATTTCACCGCGCCGACGGTCGAATCGCGACCATAGAGCGTGCCCTGCGGCCCGCGCAGGATCTCGACCCGTTCAAGGTCGAGCAGGTCGACAAGCGAACCCTGCAGGCGCGGGATATAGACGTCGTCGACATAGACGCCGACAGGATTGGCGAGGTTGAAGCCCAGCGCATTGTTGCCGATGCCGCGAATGAACACCGACGCCGCGCCGGCGCCCGCGCCGGTCTGGACGATCTGGACGTTCGGCGCGCGGCCCGACAGGTCGAGCGTGTCGACGGCGCCGAGCTGTTCGAGCCGGTCGCCGCCGATCGCGGTGATCGCGACCGGGGTCGATTGCAGTCCTTCGGATACGCGGCGCGCGGTCACGGTGATTTCGGTGACGCCTTCGTCATAGGCGTCGGCTGCAGCTTCCGACGCGACAGGCTCGGCCTCGGCCTGCGCCGCAATGGCGAGGCCAGGCACGGCCGCGAGCATCACGCCCGTGAAAAATAGTGCGGTTTTACGATATTGCATGACCCAATCACCTCCACTGTGCCCATGTCGCCATGGAAATTCCAGATTGTTGTTCCACCCGAAAATTATTTTATTTTTCAGTTATTTATCTTCACTCTAAATAGATCCATGGCCGCTCGGCGCGATCGGCCCCGCGCTTTGCGGCGATACTGTCCTGCCGCGTGAGCGTGAGTTCGATGGCATCCATGCCGCCGAGCAGCATCGCCCGCGCCTCGGCATCGATGGCGAAGGACCAGCATTCGCCCCCGGCGGTCGCGACGCTGCACGCCTCGAGATCGACCGTGACCGGACGGTCGCCCGGCCGGTCGCCGAGCGAGGCGGCGATCGCGGCGATCGCGCCCGTTTCCAGTTCGACCGGGACGATGCCGTTGTTGACGCAGTTCGACCGGAAGATCGGGTTGAAGGATGTGGCGATCACCGCGCGAAACCCGTATTCAGCGAGCGCCCAGGCGGCATGCTCGCGGCTCGACCCGCATCCGAAATTGGCGCCCGACAGCAGGATCTTGGCGGGCGCGAAGCGCGGATCGTTGAGGATGAAACCGGGGTCAGGCTCGCGCGATCCGACCGGATCGTACCGCCAGCCGGCAAACAGCCCCGCCGCGAGGCCGGTCTTCGACACCGACTGCATCTCGCGCGACGGGATGATCGCATCGGTATCGACATTGTCGCGGATCAGCGGCGCGGCGATCGCGGTCAGGGCCGTGAAAGGCTGCATCAGAAAGGCCCTCGCGGATCGGCGATGACCCCTGCGATCGCCGACGCCGCGACCGTTTCGGGCGAGGCGAGGTGCGAGCGCGTTTCGGGCCCTTGGCGGCTTTCGAAATTACGGTTGGTCGAACTGATCACGCGGCGGCGCAGGCCGAAATTCTCGCCTCCGGCGTAGAAGCACATCGAACAGCCCGCCTCGCGCCATTCGAAGCCCGCGTCGATGAAGATCCGGTCGATCCCCTCGGCCTCTGCCTTGGCGCGCACATCGGTCGAGCCCGGAACGCAGATCGCTTTCACGCCCGGGGCGACCTTGCGCCCGCGCAGCAGCGCGGCGGCGCGGCGCAGGTCCGACAGGCGGCTGTTGGTGCACGACCCGATGAAGGCGGCGTCGATCGGCAGCCCCGTCATGCGGATGCCGGGACGAAGGTCCATATAAGCAAGCGCGCGGTCGTGCAGTTCGCGCGGATCGCGGTCTTCGACCTTGGCAAAATCGGGCACTTCACCGTCGAGCGCGATCGCCTGCTGCGGACTGACGCCCCATGTGACCATCGGCGCGACGTCGCGCGCATCGATGCGATATTCGGTGTCGAACACCGCATCATCGTCGCTGCACAGATCGCGCCACGACGCGAGCGCGGCGTCCCATTCGGCACCCGCAGGCGCGTAGCGGCGCCCCTTCAGATAGTCGAACGCCTTATCATCGGGCGCGATGATCGCCGAAAAGGCGGCAAATTCGGTCGCCATATTGCACAGGGTCAGCCGTGCCTCGACGTCGAGCGCCGATACCGCCGGCCCGGCATATTCGACGATATGCCCCGCCCCGCCCGCTGAACCAAAGTGGCTGAGCAGATGGAGCGCCAGATCCTTGGCGGTGACGCCGGCCGCGAGCACGCCGTCGATCGTGATCCGCATCGTCTTCGGCCGCTTGACGCGCAGCGTCGACGTCGCGAGCGCATGTTCGGCGGCGGTCGATCCGATGCCCCAGGCGAGCGCACCGAGCGCACCCTGCGAACAGGTGTGGCTGTCGGGACAGACCAAAGTCGCGCCCGGAAGCACGATGCCGAGTTCGGGCGAGATGACGTGCCCGATGCCCTGTTCGGCATCGCCAAGGTCGAAAATTGCGAGTCCGGCCGCCTTCGCGGCGTCACGCGTCGCCGTGATGAAGGCTGAACCGGACGGGATCATGGTGGCGTCGGTGCGACCCGGTTGCGTGTCCACCACATGATCCATAACGACGAACGACTGGCGCGGAGCCAATACGCAGCGCCCCGCAGCAGCAAGGCTCCTGAGAGCGACGGCGCCGGTCCGCTCATGGAGCAGGATCCGGTCGACCAGAACTAAATCGCTCGCATCGTCGATCGTCGTGACCCGGTGCATCGACCAGATCTTGTCAAAGAGAGTCCGGCCGCCGGCCATCAGTCGCGCAGCCCGGACGCGGCCACACGTCCTCCAAAGCCTTGGGCGGCATACGCAAAAAGATGACCCTGGTCCGTCATGGTCCCCCTACCGCTGCAGATCGGACACCCCTCGCGCCCGACTCCGATTTAGTATATATATAGGACAATATATTTGATATAATGATAGGACAATACATAAAATTGCAACGCGGCAAGTTTTATGGCGGTCGATCGGAGGGTGCGCGCCGCTATGGCGCGAACGGCGGATAGCCTAGCGACCGGCCGATGCGTGCGGCGCCGTGCGTTTCCGCAATTGTTATAGATTGTATATCAATGCTATGCGTCGCATGGCGACAGGGGGAGACGGGGTTCGATGGCCAGACGGATCGAGGATGCGGCGACGGGCGTCGACCGGTTCCAGCCCGTACCGCTGTACCACCAGATTTTCCTCCAGCTGCGCGGTGAGATCGCCACGGGCGAGCGCGCCGTGGGTTCGAGGCTGCCGACCGAGCAGGAATTGTCCGACAGTTTCGGCGTGTCGCGAATCACCGCGCGCCGCGCGCTCGACGAACTGGCGCAGGCGGGCCTCGTCGCACGCAAGCAGCGCGTTGGCACGATCGTCACCTTCCAGCCCGCCGCCAAGCCGATCGAGGGCGATATCGACCAGGCGATGGAATCGCTGCTCGCCTTCGGCCGCAACACGCAAGTCAAGCTGATCGATCTCGAAACCGTCCCGGCGGCCGCGCCGATGACCGAAATGCTCGCGGTCGAGGCCGGGACCGAATTGGTTCGTGCCGTGCGCGTGCGCTGGCAGGACGATGCCCCGCTCGGCCATTATGTGACGCATGTGCCTGCATCGCTCGGGGTCAATCTGACCCCCGCTTCGCTCGGCAAGACGCCGATGCTCGCGCTGATCAAGGAAGCGGGAATCCGCATCGGCGCCGCCGACCAGATCATCAGCGCGACACTGGCCGATGCCGCGCTCGCCGCGGCGCTACAGGTCGATATCGCCTCGGCGCTGCTGCGCGTCAGCCGCACCGTCTATGACGCCGACAAGCGACCGATCCAGCACATCCAGGCGCATTTCCGCCCCGACCGCTACCAGATCCGGCTCGACCTGCACGGCGTCGCGCTCTGACCGATCAGCCAAGCGCGCCGGCGATCTCGCCGGTGGTGTGAAAGGCGGTGTCGGGCTGCTCCGCCAGATAGGCGAGCAGGCTTTCGAACGCGTCGATGCGATAGGGCAGCCCCATCACATAGGGGGTGATATTGAGCGGGAGCATCCGACCGCCAAAGCGCGCGGCCTCGCCCGCGAGCAGCGCGTGCGCGTCCTGCATCTGCTGCACATAAGAGTCGGCGGAATTCTGCTGCACCGTCACGATCTGCCGGTCGGACAGTTCGTGGTTGACCGGCACGTTGACGAGGTCGCCCGCCCCGGTCGCGAAACGATAGGGCAGTTCGTCATTGACCCAGTCGCACATATAGGAAAGCCCCGCCTCGGCGAGCAGGCGCGGCGTGTTGAACGACTGCGAGCGCGCGATCGACATCCAGCCGCGCGGGCGCGTTCCCGACGCGCGTTCGAGCGTATCGAGCGACGCCAAGATCAGCGCGCGCTCGTCGGCCTCGGGCAGGCCCGATGCGATCGTGCCGTTCATGTCGGTCGAATGGGCGACGATCTCGTGCCCCGCCGCGACGATGTCGGCGATGATCTGCGGATAGCGGGTGGCGATCGCCGCATTGACCGCTACCGATGCTCGCGCCCGGACGCGCATCAAGGCGTCGAGCATGCGGTAGAAGCCGACGCGCGAACCATATTCGCGCGCCGTATAGTGGCGATAGTCGGGATAGGGCGTGACCATATGCCCCGGCGCCCGGAACGGCTTGTCCTCGGGAAGAATCGGAAACCATTCGAGGTTGATGACGACCGCGACCGCGACCCCCTGCCCCGACGGCCAGGCGATCGGCGGGCGGGCAAACAGGTTCGACCAGCGATAATGATCGTGATCCATCCCCGCCTTGCGCAGCGGATAGTCGAGATAAGCGGGATCGAGGGTCATGCCGTCACCTGCTGCATATAATGGTCGGCGATATCGCCCGAGCGCGTGATCCATGCGCGCCCGTCGGCGGCGATATGTTTCAGCACCTCCTCGAACGGCCCGATGCGGTGCGGCTGGCCGATCAGATAGGCGTGCAAGGGAATGCACATCACCGTCCCTGCCCCCGTCTTCTCGCCTTCGTCGGCGAGCCGCTGATATTGGCGGATCAGCGTGTCGGCATATTCGCGCGGGGACATGTTGTAGACGAAGAAGCCATAATGGTCGTTGACCTCGAGGCTGTAGGGCATCGAGATCAGCCGTCCCGCCTTCACATGCACCTCGCCCGGCTGGTCGTCGTGATAGAGATCGCAGGTATAGCTCAGCCCATATTCGGCGATCAGGTCGAGCGTGCGCGGCGTGTGCGTCAGCGCGGGGGCGAGCCAGCCCTTGATCACCTGCCCCGTCGCCTCGCGCACGGTGCGGATCGAATCCTCGATCAGCGCGCGCTCCTGCGCCTCGTCCATGCCGTAGCTGTAGCGGGTGTTGTAGATACCGTGGCTGAAGAATTCCCAGCCGCGATCATTGGCGTCGGCGACGACCTCGGGCAAATGCTGGCACATCGCGACCGACAGGCTGACCGATCCGGGGAAGCCATGCTTGCTCATCGCCTCCGCCATGCGCCAATGGCCGACGCGGTTGCCGTAATCGCGATGACCATAGCCGACGACATCGGGATGCGGCTTCGGCCAGCTCTTGCGATGCGGGTTCGCCGGCGGATCGAGTTCGTAAAATTCGATGTTGGGCGAAACCCATACCGCGACCGACTTGCCGCCGGGCCATGCGAGCGGCGGCCGGTCGCGATAGGGGCGGAAATCGTAAAGCCCCGGGTCCTTTTCGCCTTCGCGCATCAGCGGGCCTCCAGCCAGTCGATCACCGTCTGCACCGGCTCGACATCGGCATATTTGAGCTGGAGGTCGGTGAGGTTCGCGAAATGATAGCTTTCATGCTTGTCGGCGCAGGTCTCGATCGGGACGATCGTGCGATACCCCCGGCTCAAACTGTCGACCGCGGCGGCGCGGACGCAGCCCGAGGTCGAGCCGCCGGTGATCACCACCGTGTCGACCTTGTGCCAGACGAGCAGGCTCTGCAGCGGCGTCTCGAAAAAGGGCGACGGCATGCGCTTGGTGTAGATCGCGTCGCTTGCGGCATCGATATCGCAGCGATCGTCGAAGGCGTGGCGGTCGCTGTCATACTTAATGTTCTGCAGGCTGTCGGGCGTATCGGTGCGCGTGCCCCAGACGCCGGCGTCGCTGGCGTCATCGGCATAGGCGACATGCGTCCAGATCACCGGCATGCCCTTCGCACGCGCCAGCCGTGAAATCGCGTTCACATGCTCGATCTGGCGCGGATCGGTTTCATAGGCGGTCTTGTACCTGTCGATCCGCGTATAGGCGTTTTGGAAATCGACGTTCACGATCGCCAGCTTTTCGCCGAAGCCGAACTTCGACCGCGCGGGGTTTGCCATCACCTCTTCGAAGATCTGGCGGGCGGTCTTGCCGTCCGAAACCATGCGCGTCCCGACGATATCGCTCATCATGCAGCCTCCAGCAGCGTGGCCGGCGCGAAACCCAGCGGCAGTTTCGCGTCGGGCAAGAATCCGAACATTTCCTCCTGCGGCAGCGCGGCGGTGACGATCGCGCGCACTTCCAGCAGCCGGTCGATATCGATCCCGGTGCGCAGCCCCATCGCCTCGAGCATGAACACCAGATCCTCGGTGACGATATTGCCGCTTGCGCCGGGGGCAAAGGGACAGCCGCCGATGCCGCCGAGCGACGCGTCGAGCGTCGTCAGCCCCGCATCGAGCGCGGCGAGCGCATTGGCGAGCCCCAGCCCGCGCGTGTTGTGCAGGTGGATTCCGGTCAGCGCGTGATCACCGACCACCCCGCGCACGAGCTTGATCAGCCGCTTGACCGCCGCCGGATCGGCATAGCCCGTCGTGTCCGACAGCCCGACCTCGTCGCAGCCCGCATCCATCAGCGCCGCCGCGAGCCGCGCGATCTGCGCATCGGGGATCGCTCCCTCGAGCGTGCAGCCGAAGGCGGTCGACAGGCTGCCCTCGAAATGCGGGCGGCGCCCCTCGGGCGCCTCGCGCACCAGCTTGCCGATCGCCACCGCCTCGTCGATCACCTGCTCGTGGGTACGGCGCAGATTGGCGAGACTGTGCGTTTCGGACACCGACAGCGGCAGCGTGATCTTGTCCGCCCCCGCCGCGATCGCCGCCGCCGCGCCACGCGCATTGGGCACCAGCACCGCGACGGTCAGGTCCGGGATCGTCTTGGCGAATGCGACGATGTCGGCGGTGTCGGCAAGCTGCGGCAACAGCTTCGCGGGCACGAAGCTGCCGACCTCGATCTCGCGCACGCCCGCTGCGGCTTCGGCCGCGATCCACGCCTTTTTCGCCTCGGTGGACATGATCGTCGCGACGCTCTGCAACCCGTCGCGCGGCCCCACCTCGCTCACCAATATGTCGATCGCATTCGTTCGGTCTGTCACAAATCCGGCCCTTGCTAATTTGTCATAACTATATATCAAAATGGCCATCTGCCAAGTAGGGGAATCGGTGTTGGATCAAGAAAATTTGCCGTTGGCCGGGATCAGGGTCGTCGAATTCTCGCACATGGTGATGGGTCCGTCGGTCGGCGTGATCCTCGCCGATCTGGGCGCCGACGTGATCAAGGTGGAGCCCGAAGGCGGCGACCAGACGCGCAAGCTGCTCGGGTCGGGCGCGGGCTATTTCCCGATGTTCAACCGCAACAAGCGCAGCATCTGCCTCGACCTGAAATCGGAGCGCGGGCTGAAGATCGCGCGCAAGCTCGCCGCGCGTTCGGACATATTGATCGAGAATTTTCGCCCCGGCACGCTCGCCAAGCTCGGCCTTGGTTATGCGGCGCTGTCGGCAGACAATCCGCGCCTGATCTATTGCTCGGCCAAGGGCTTTCTCAAGGGTCCCTATGAACAGCGCACCGCGCTCGACGAGGTGACGCAGATGATGGGCGGCCTCGCCTATATGACCGGCCCGCCGGGACGCCCGCTGCGCGCGGGATCGTCGGTGGTCGACATCACCGGCGGCATGTTCGGCGTGATCGGCATCCTCGCCGCGCTCGAACGGCGCCATCGCACCGGCAAGGGCGCCGAGGTCAAATGCGCGCTCTACGAAACGACCGCCTTCCTCGTCGGCCAGCATATGGCGCAGATGGCGGTGACCGGAAAGGCCGCGCAGCCGATGCCGGTGCGCGTATCGGCATGGGCGATCTATGACGTGTTCGAAACCGCGCGCGAGGGCGAGCAATTGTTCGTCGGGGTCGTCAGCGACGGCCAGTGGAAGGCTTTCTGCGCTGCCTTCGGCCTCGCTGAACTCGGCGCCAATCCCGACTATGCGCTCAACAACCAGCGCGTCGAGGCGCGCGACGCGATCCTGCCGCAGGTCCGCGCGCTCTTTGCATCGATGGCGCGCGAAGAGCTGATCGCGAAACTTGAAGCGCTTGGCCTTCCCTTCGCGCCGATCGCACGCCCTGACGAGCTTTTCGATGATCCCCATTTGGTGCAATCGGGAGGCTTGATCGAAGTGTCGATTTCAGCCGGTCAAAAAACCTTCCTTCCCGGATTGCCGCTTGAAATCGACGGCGAACGCTTGGCGCTGCGCCACGACATTCCAGCCATTAACAGGGATTTTGCCGCAGTCCTGGCGGAGGTCGACGAGACATAAATCCCGACCCATCAAGGTCGAGATGTTGGGCGGACATCGACGGCGTCAGCCTTCACCCTGGAGTCCAAGGCACCTGAGTGCCCGATCATCTGGCAGCGGGCGAAGGAATCAAGGTCCGGGTCGGGTTAAGCCCGCACCTCGTCGCCCGCCTTTATGAAGGCGCGGTAGCTGCCGCGGTCGAGGTGGAACTGCCGCGCCGCGACCGGATCGTTCGCGGTCACGCGTTCTTCATCCTGCAGCGTCGGCGGCAGATAATAATGGAGGTCGTCGGCGTGATAGGCCTTCCACACCGTTTCGGCGATGACGCTGGGCGCCATCATGCCGCGCGCCGCGCCGGCCTCGCGGACCGCGCCAGGGACGAGCGGCGTGTCGGTCATGCCGGGGATGATCGCGGCGCAGCGCCCGCCCCATGCCTCGAACTCGACCGACAGCGCTTCGGTCAGGCCCTTCACCCCCTTCTTGGTCGCCGAATAGACTGCGGCGCCCGCCTGGCCGAAGGTCACGACCGACGAGGCGGTCGAGATGCAGAGCGGATTTTCGGCCTGCTTGAGCAAGGGAATGCCGACATGGATGCCGTTGAGCACGCCGACGAAGTTCACATTGACCAGCGCCATGATCTCGCCGTGGGTCAGCGCCTCGAACGGGCCGAACTGGCCGCCGATCCCCGCGTTGTTGAACAATATGTCGAGCTTGCCGTCCGACAGCGTGCCGAATTCAGTCATGGCGGCGCGGAAATCCTCGACGTCGGTCACGTCGAGTTCGCGCACGAACAATCGCCCCCCGGCGCGCGTTTCGAGGTCGCGGAGCGCCGCGACATTGCGGTCGACGCCCGCGACGCGCCATCCCTTTTCGAGAAACAGCTCGGCGGTCGCAAAGCCCATGCCGCTGCCCGCGCCAGTGATGAAGATCGATTTCATGGCTGATGGTCTTTCGTCAAAAGGGAATTGGGGGAGAGCCAAGGCGCAGACTAGGCCGCGGGTGCGGCCTCGGCCAGTATATTGCCGAAACGGTCGTAGCGCGGCGGCGGATCGCCGATCAGCGGCGCGAGCCGGATACGCGCCTCTTCCTGCGTCACCACTTCCTCGGGCGGGCAATAGCGGATCGTGCCGCCGGGCGCGCCATGGACATGTTCGCCGATCAGGCGGCAGTCGTCCGAATAGATCCAGGTCATGATGACCCAGTGATTGTGAATGTACATCGCATCGAGGTCGTCGACGTCAAAGCCGCGCGCGCGTGCGACATGGCCGGGCACGAAGGAATGCGACATATATTCGGAGTTGAAGCCGAAATCATTGACCGCGATCGTCTCGTTCTCGAGGATCATCACCGTCGATGCGGTGCGTGCCATCTCGCTGTAGAAATGCTTCACGACCTCGTCCATGCCGCTGAGAATGATGCGGCCTTCCGGGCGATAGACCCAATATTCGGGGTCGGGCACGGTCATGTTCGGGTGGAAGATTTCATCGAACCGGCCCGACACCTCGAGCATCGCATGGCGACGGTAATTTTGCAGGATCGCGCGGTGGCGCGGATTGTCGGTCTTTTCGAGCAGGTCTTCGGCCCCCGCCATCATCCTGGTCACATCGAGTTTCATACCATCTCCTGAAAAACAGAGGATGGCGCCGCGCCCCCGGTGGAGCGCGGCGCCATGCCTTTAGAACCGCTTGCTGAATTCGATGCCGTAGGTGCGCGGCATGCCCGTGTGGCGCGAGACGCCGTCCTGGAAGCGCGTCACATTCTGCCAATAATAGGTGTTGGTCAGGTTGCGCCCCCACAGCCCGATGCGCCAGTTGTGCGCTTCGTTCTCGACGCCGATCCGCGCATCGACCGTGGCATAATCGCCGATCGCGGTGATCGGCTCGTTGCCGAGGCTGCTGTTGGTCGCGCCATTATAGAGCGCCGAGGCGCCGACATAGGCCATCAGGTCGCCGCCGACGCTCCAGCGATACTGCATATTGCCCTGCAGCTGCCATTTCGGGGTGAAGTTGAAGCGGTTGCCGGCGAAGTCCGACGCGACGCCGGTGGTGCCGATGCCGACATATTCGACCAGCTTCGAATTGAGGTAGGTCGCTGCGGTGTTGATCGTCAGCCCGTCGACGGGCTCGGCATCGAGCGACACCTCGGCGCCATAGAGCCGCGACTTGGGCACATTGGTCAGCGCGTCGAGCACGCCGAAGACGGGGTCGACGACCTTGCCGCGCAGCTGCTTGTCCTGATAATCATAATAGAAGCCCGCGAAATTGAGCTGGGCGCGGCGGTCGAACAGGCCGAGCTTCGCCCCCGCTTCATAGGCCAGCACATTTTCCTGGTTGATCGCGCGATATTGCGAGGTGAAGCCGCCCGACAGCGTCGGGAAGCTGCCCGATTTATAGCCGCGACTGACGGTCGCATAGATCATCGCCGAGGGCGTCGCCTGATAGCTGACGCTCGCGCGCCACGAGACATTGTCTTCCTTGAGCCGCGAGGTGACGAGCGTCGGGAGGAAGCTGTTCGCGGCCGAGGTACCGATTCCCGACAGGGTGAAGCATTGGCCCGGCGCGATCGGCACGAAGGTCGGCGTGCCGAACACCGCATTGTTCAGGCTCTGCTGCAACACCATGAAGGTCTGCGTGATGCCGAGCTGGCCATAGGTGCAGCCCTCGAACGACCGGTTCGAACTGGTGTAGCGCACGCCGCCCTGCAGCTTGAGCTGGTCGGTGATCGCGAATTCGAGATTGCCGAACGCGGCATAGGTGCTGACGCGCTGGTCCGAATAATTGCCGGCATTGTCGAACGGCAGGGTCACGCCCGGGAAGGTCGGGTTGGTCGAGCTGTCGCCGACGAAGATCGTCTGCACCTCGAGCACCTTGTCGCGCGAATAATTGCCGCCCACGATCGCGACGACGGGTCCCGCGGTGTAGGAGGCGCGCAGTTCCTGGAAGAAGGAGCTGATCCGGCCGTCGACCTGCACGTCGCTCGACGCGATCGACAGGCCGTCGTCGAACTTGTCGTGGCCGATATAGCGCGAGAAGGACGAGAGGCTGGTCAGCGTCAGGCTGTCGCCGATATCATATTCGGCACGCAGTGCGGTCTGCCAGAAGCTTTCGTCGCGGACCGGACCGCCCTCGTTCCAGTCGGCGAAGCCGGGCTTTTCGGGCGCGAGCGGATAATTGGCGAGCGCCGGGATCGCGGTCGCCGGGCGCTGCGGCGTGATCGCGATGACCGACGGCGCCTGCGGGTCGCTGCGGTCGATGAAGCCATTGGCGTTGAGCGTCACGCGGAAAGCATCGCTGGGCGTAAAGGCCAGGATTACGCGGCCCTGATATTGCGCCTGCTCGCCGAGCTTGGAATCGCGCGTGTAGCTTTTCTGCCAGTCACCGCCGATCAGGCCGCGCGCCGCGATGCGGATGCCGACCGTGTCGGACAGCGGGCCCGAGGCATAGGCCTGGAGGTCGGCGGTCGCGAAGCGGCCGAACGAACCCGAGATGCCCGCTTCGGCAACATTCGACGGTTTGGCGGCGACATAGTTGATCGCACCGCCGGTCGAGTTCTGGCCGAACAATGTGCCCTGCGGCCCCTTCAGCACTTCGACGCGCGCGAGGTCGAGGCCCGCGGCCTTGGTCATCGCGCCGAAGGGCAGCGGCACTTCGTCGGTGTAGACGGTCACCGCCGGCGTCGCGGCGAGCGTGGTTTCATAAAAGCCGATGCCGCGGATCGTGTAGACCGGGCTTTGCGAGCTGGTCGGCGTGTAGGTGAAGCCCGGAACGACCTTCGCGAGGTCGGCGGTGCTGAGCACGCCGCGCTCGACCAGATCGTCGCCGCTGACCGCAGTGACCGACAGCGGGACGCGATTGGCGGACTCGGCGCGCTTCTGCGCGGTCACGACGATCTCGTTCACCCCGCCCGACGCGGCGGCATCTTCCGCAGCGACATCGCTCGTTGCCGCATCCTGCGCATGAGCCGGCATGGCGCCGACCAATGCGATCGCGACAACCGAACAGGCAGTATAGACCTTTTGCATCCTTCACCTCCCACAAATCCCCGGGTCATCGACTGCCCGGGCTGGCAAATTATTTGAACTTGAATTTAAATTCAAAAAATGGCGCGGTCAATGGGGATGATATAACTGTAAAATAACGATATTATGGAAATTCGCGCGCGACATTATCGCGCGAAACACCCCGCTCCGCCCGGAGTCGAATCAGCTTTTGGCGGGCACCGACAGGGCGCGGACGAACATTTCCAGCGTCGCCTTGACGACCGCCGCGCGGCCCGGCAGCTTCTTGCCGGGATACCAGGTTCGCGCATGGTTCAGCGCGCCCATCATCAACAAATGGGTGACGTCCGAATTCAGGTCGGTCGAGAAAATGCCCTGCGCCTGCCCCTCGCTGACGATCTCCCGGAACAGGCGGGTATAATTGTCGATCGAATGGCGACGGTGATCGGCGGCTATTTCGGGCGGCACCTGATCGATGACGCGATGCCAGGCGGCGACATAGCTGTCGCCGCTGTCGAGGTTGCGGAAATGCTCGTCGATCGCGATGCCGAGCTTGTCGATCGGGGTCGCGTCGGACGGCAGTTTTTCGAGGCGTTTGACCAGCCGTGCGCCGCCGCGATGCGTGCTTTCCTCCAGCATCGCGCGGACGATCTCCTCGCGCGAGCCGAAATAATGATAGAGGCCGCCGACATGGCTATCGAGCTTTGCGGCGATGTCGGCGAGGCGGCCGAGCGCATAGCCTTTTTCGGCGAAGACCTCGGCCGCCGCGTCGAGGATGCGCGCCCGCGCCTCCTGACTCTTGGGCGAACTCGAAGTCTGCCGCACCTTTTTTTCCGTCTTCCCGGTCAAACTTCCCAAGGCGTTCCCGATCCCCTCTGGCCCCGGCTATCGGGAGTAGCTTAGCCCTCATCGAGGGGCAAGCTGTCAGGCGGGGACGCGGCTCAGCGCGCTGGCGACCTCGCGCGCATGCTGCTCGCCACCGCTCGCGGGGAACAGGCTGTCCGCGCGGTCGGCGATATCGGCCCAGCGGCAGGATAGCTCTCCGGCAACGTCGCCGGCGTCGAGGAACAGTCCCTGCGTCATGCTGATCTCCGCAACTGCGAAATGGCCGGCGCCCGCCAAGACCACCGCCTTCGTCGGTGCGTTGTCGGCGCAGAGCGCGACGACTGCGGGACTGACCGCCGCAGGGCCGAGGCGGCGCAGCGTATCGGCATCGTACAGCCCCTCGGTCATCGCGGTCGACGCGCTGGGGGCGAGGCAGTTGACGCGGATACCGCTGCGTTCGCCCTCGATCGCGAGCGTCTGCATCAGCCCGACGAGCGCCATCTTCGCCGCCGAATAGTTCGACTGGCCGAAATTGCCGTAGAGGCCCGACGACGAGGTGGTGAAGATGATGCGCCCGAAGCCGCGCTCGCGCATGCCGTCCCACACCGCCTTGGTGCAATGGACCGATCCCATCAGGTGGACGTCGATGATGCGGCGGAAATCGGCGAGGTCGGATTTGGCGAAGCTGCGATCGCGCAGAATACCGGCATTGTTGACGAGCAGGTCGACCCCGCCCCAGCGCCCGGTCGCGGCGGCGACCATCGCCTCGACCGCGCCATAGTCGGTGACGTCGGCGCGGTCTGGCATCGCCTGCCCGCCGTCCGCCTCGATCTCCCCCGCAAGCGCCGCCGCCGCGTCGCCGTCGAGGTCGTTCACGACGACGCAGGCGCCATGCTTCGCCAGCGCCAGCGCATGTTCGCGGCCCAGCCCGGCCCCCGCGCCGGTCACGATGGCGACGCGTCCCGTCAGATCGATGTTCATAATCCCTCCAATCAAAAATAGTCGGTGCGCGCCGGCGCGCTCGCGTCGCCGCGCCGCATCGGCGCGAGCCACGGAGCGACCTTCGGCAATTCGCTGGTAAAGAAATGGCGGCAGGCCTGTGCCTTGCCAAAGGCGAAGCGTTCGTCGCCGTGGCGCGCCGCAGCCTGCGCCTGCGACAGCCATTGCCAGGCGAGGACGACATGCCCGAACGCCCAGAGGAAGGGTGTCGCATGATGCAGCCAAGCGCCGGGCGCCATCGCACGCGCGGCGTCGATCGCCGCTTCGACCTCCTGCCACGCCGCGGCCAATGCCTCGCCGAACAGCGCAAATTCGCCAGACGCGGCCGCCGCGTCGGCGATCTCGCGGCGCAATATGTCGAGCCCGCGATTGTCGGCGCCCAAAATCTTCCGCCCGAGCAGATCGGTCCCCTGCACCCCCGTCGTGCCTTCGTGGATCGGGTTCAGCCGGTTGTCGCGGTAGAGCTGCTCGACATCGAAATCCTGCGTGTAGCCATAGCCGCCGTGAATCTGGATCGCGATATCGTTTGCGGCGAGGCCATATTCGGACGGCCAGGTCTTGGCGATCGGGGTCAGCAGCGACAGCAGCGCCGCCTTGTCGGCATCGCCCGCTTCGTCGACCAGCTTCGCGCAATAGAGGCACAGCGCCAGCGCGCCCTCGGCACAGGCTTTCTGCGACAGCAGCATGCGCTGCACATCGGGATGCTCGATGATCGCGACCGGCGCGCCGCCGCGTTGCCCCGCAGGACGCCCCTGCAACCGCTCGCGCGCATAGGTCGCCGACAGCAGATAGGCGCGATAGCCGAGCGCCGCGGCACCGAGCCCGACCGAGATGCGCGCCTCGTTCATCATGTGGAACATCTGCCGCAGCCCCTGCCCCGGCGCCCCGACCAGCCAGCCGGTCGCCCCGCCCATCTCGCCGAAAGAGAGCAGGCAGTTGGAGGTGCCGCGATAGCCCATCTTGTGATTGAGCCCCGCGACGACGATGTCGTTGCGCCCGCCGTCGGGCAGAAGCTTCGGCACGATGAACAGCGACAGCCCCTCGGTTCCCTCGGGCAGCTTGCTGTCGGCGCCGACGATCTTAGCGAGCACCAGATGGACGATATTCGCGCTGACGTCCTGATCGCCGCCCGAAATCCACATCTTGCTGCCGGTCAGGCGATAGCGCGGGCCGAGTACATCCTCGCCCTCGGCGCGCGCCTGTGTCGCGACATCGGCGAGGCTCGATCCCGCCTGCGGTTCGGACAGGCACATGGTCCCGAACCAGCGCCCGGCGATCTGCGGCCGCGCGAAGGCATCGACCTGCGCCGCCGTGCCGAACGTCGTCAGCAATCGTGCGTTGGCGGCGGTCAGCATCGGATAGGCCGAGGTCGCGATGCTCGCGGCGGCGAACCAGGCGAAGGACGCCGAACACAACACATGCGGCAGGCCGAAACCGCCAACCTCTTCGGCAAACCCCGCGCCGAACAGGCCGAGATCGGCATAGCTTTTCAGCGCGTCGCCAATCGCGGGCAGGATATGGACCGCGCCATCGACCAGTTCAGGCTGTTCGCGGTCGGCGAGCTTGTAATGCGGCAGGAAATCGCGCGCCGCCGCCTTTTCGGACAGGTCGAGGATCGCATCGGCGGTGTCGCGATCGACAAGATCGGCGACGCCGAGCCAGTCGTGGAGCAAGAAATCGATATCCTGACGGGAAAGCAGGGTCATATGCGCCTCAGATAATGGTGGTGCCGCCGTCGACGACGAGGATCTGGCCGGTCATATGCCCGCCCGCGTCGGAGACGAGCAGGAGCGCGGGGCCCATCAGGTCGTGCGGGCCGCCAAGCTTTCCGAGCGGGGTCTGCGCGATCATCTCTCGCCCATGCGCATCCACCGTGGCGGCGGTCATCTTCGACGGAAAGAAGCCCGGGGCGAGCGCATTGACGCGGATATTCTGCGGCCCCCATTCGGCGGCGAGAGCGCGCGTCATGTTCACTAGCGCGCCTTTGGCGGCATTGTATGCGATGGTGCCGAGCCGCGCCGGATGATGGCCGAGCAGGCCCTCGATCGACGCGACATTCAGGATCGCCCCCTTGCCCGCGGGCAGGAAGGCACGGCGCGCGACCGCCTGGCTGAGAAAGAAAGTGCCGCGCACACTGAGGTCGAAAACCTTGTCCCAGCCGTCGCGCGGATAGTCTTCCGCCGCGGCGCCCCAGGCGTTGCCGGCATTGTTCACCAGGATGTCGATCCGCCCGAAGCGGTCGAGCACCGCATCGACGACGCGGCCCGGCGCATCGGCGTCGGACAGGCTGATCGCGACCGCCATCGCATCGATGCCCTCCGCCGCGAGGTCAGCGACCGCGGCGTCGAGATCGCCCCGGCTGCGCGCGACGAGCGCCAGCGAGGCGCCATATTCGCCGAGCGCGCGTGCGATCTGGAGGCCTAGGCCGCGCGACCCGCCGGTGACGACCGCAACGCGCCCCTTCAGGCTGAACAGATTGGCGAGCGTCGTCATGTCGGGAAACTCCCTGCGGCAAGCAAAAGAAAAGGAATCAGGCGGCGGCGCGTTCGGCGAGGTTGCGCGTCACCAGTTCGCGCGCCGCAGGCATCGCGCGCCATATCGTGAGCAGCGCGATCACGCCGAAAACCAGGATGCTGACCGCGACCGACTTGCCGACGCCGGTCGTGCCGCCGAAGATATATTCGGTGAGCCACGCGGTGCCGGTCGGCGCGAAGCCGACGCCGATCATCACCGACACGATGCCATAGATTGCGGTCATCTGGCCGCGCGTGCCCGCGGGGCAGAGCTGGATGATCAGCACGCCGATCATCCCGCCCTGCAACAGCACGATCGACACCCCGACGGTCACCAGCACCAGCGAGACCCACAGGTTGGTCGAGAGGAAACCGACGATCAGGCACGGCAGCGAGACCGCGACCGCGATCAGATAGACGCGCAGCGGCCCGTCGACATGGCCGCGCTTCATGAAGCGGTCCGAAATCGCGCCGCCGATGAGCACGCTGGCGATGCCGACGAAGCCAAGCAGGATGCCGAACAGCAGCCCCGCCTGCGGCAGGGTGAATTCATGGACGCGGATGAAGAAGGACGGGCCCCAGATGATCCATGAATAGTTCGATCCGACCACCGCCGAGGTGCCGAGCGCGAGCAGCAGCAGCACGCGGCCATTGGCGCGGATGAACTGCACCACCTCGGCATCGGCGAGCGAGCGGCTGGCGCTCTTCGGCGCGATGCGCGGCGGTTCCTGCACGGTGAACTGGAACAGCAGGCCGAGCAGGATGCCGGGCGCGCCGACGATGACGAAAGCGAGCTTCCACCCGCCGATCTCCCCGAACCAGGGCAGGGTCAATGTGATGTGCGACGTCCAGTCGAGCAGGTTGCCGCCCAGCACGAGCGCGAGGCCCGCGGCGACCGAGCCGCCCGCGATGAACAGCGAGGTCGCGCGGCCGACGCGGTCGGGCGGAAACAGGTCGGGGATCAGCGAATAGGCCGCGGGACCGAGCGACGCCTCGCCCACCCCGACCATCATCCGCGCGAAAAAGAGGAACCAGAAGCCCGACGCGAGCCCGCAGAACACCGTCGCGACGCTCCACACGACAATGCCGATCGCGACCAGCGTCTTGCGCGACCAGCGATCGGCGAGGATGCCGCAGGGGATGCCCATCACCGTGTAGAAAAGCGCGAAGGAGAAGCCGACGAGCAGGCTGATCTGGATTTCGGACAGGCCGAAGCTGCCGCGGATCGGATCGATCAACAGGCTCATCAGCGTGCGGTCGATGAACGAGAACATGAAGGCCAGCATCAGCAGGAACAGCACATAGTTGGAGTGCCCGCTGCTGGCGGGGCGGGTTTCGGCGGTCATTCGCCGGTTCCTTTCGTCGGAGCGGCAAGGCTCAAATGAATGTCGTCGCGCGTCCGGCGATAGGCGAGATAGGCGGCGTGCTTGACATGGCCGAAGCCCTTGACCGACATCGGCGCCTCCGCAAGCCGGACGAGTTCGTCCCGCTGCCCTGCCCCCGCCTTGCCCAGCGCGCCGAGCAGATCGGCGACATAGTCGGCGGCGAACCCGCGCTCGAGGCGACGCTCCGCGGTATAGCCGAACAGGTCGAACGCGGTGCCGCGCAGCAGCTTCAGCGCCGCGAGCAACCGGAAGACCGGGATGCCCCATGCCCCGAAGCGCAGCTTGCGCGGATGGCCGGTGCGCGGATCGGTGCGCGCGAGCAGCGGCGGGGCGAGGTGGAAATGCAGACGGCCCTTCGGCCCGGCGGCAGCGCGGAGCGCGGCAAGACGGTCGGGGTCGGTGAGCAACCGTGCGACCTCATATTCATCCTTATAGGCCATCAGCCGCGCCAGCATGGGGACCGCGGCGCGGGTGACCTCCTCGCCGCCCAACGCCCGTTCCGCCGCGCGGATCTGATCGATCCAGTCTTCGAACCGCCGGGCATAGGCCGCATTCTGATAGGCGGTCAGCAACCGGACCTCTGCGGCGATGATCGTATCGAGCGTCGGCGCAGCGACCTCCCCTGCCGCACCCTCGAACAGGCGGTCGGCGATGATCGCGCGGCCGAATTCGAACGCCGCGATATTGCGCTGCACCGCGACGCCGTTGAGTTCGATCGCGCGCAGCATCGATGCATGGGCCAGCGGCAACAGCCCCTGTTGCCACGCCATGCCGAGCATCGTCACATTGGCCGAGGCGGCATCACCGAGATGCGCACGCGACAGCGCCGCGATATCGGCGCCGCGAAAAGCCTCTGCATCGCCTGCTCCGCGGACCCGGTCGAACAGCGCATCGCTGTCGAGCCGCAGGTCGCGGTCGCGCGTGAAGGCGCCGGGCGCGACCAGCGCGCGATTGGCGACGCCCCTCGTCCGCGCCGACATGCGCTCGATCACCGCGCCGGTCGCGGCCACCGCAAGGTCGTTGGCGATCAGCACGTCGAGCGCGCCTGCGGCGATCGAGGCGGGCAAAGATTGCGCATCGTCGGCGGCGATCATCACCTGGCTGGTCACCCCGCCATTCTTCTGCGCCATGCCGGTCTGGTCGACGACGCGCACCGGCCGGCCCTCGATATGCGCGGCCATGCCGAGCAGCGCCGCTTGGGTCACCACCCCGGTGCCGCCGATGCCGGTCAGCAACATCGTCCAGACGCCGTCGATGACCGGCAGCTGGGGTTCGGCAATCGTCGTGGCGCCGTTCTGGGTCGGTACCGCCGCCGGGCGCGTGCCACCCTCCGCGCCGGTTATGGTGACGAAGCTGGGGCAGAAGCCCTTGAGGCACGACAGGTCGGCGTTGCACATCGTCTGGTCGATCGCGCGCTTGCGGCCCTGCGGGGTTTCGAGCGGCTGGATCGCGACGCAGTTCGACACCGCACCGCAGTCGCCGCAGCCCTCGCACACCAGATCGTTGATGAAGACGCTCGCCTTCGCCGCGGGCGCTCGGCCGCGCTTGCGCAGTCGTCGCAATTCGGTCGCACAGCCTTGGTCATAGATCAGTGCGGTGACGCCGGGAATGTCGCGCAGCATGCGCTGCACCGCGCCGAGGTCGTCGCGGTGGCGGACGGTCACGCCGCCGGGCCATTGCACCTCGGCGCCATATTTACCGGGATCGTCGGTGACGACGACGAGCCGCCCGACCCCTTCGGCGGCGAGCTGTCCGGCGATCGCCTGCACACTGAGTTCGCCCTCGGCGGTCTGGCCGCCGGTCATGGCGACGGCGTGGTTATAGAGCAATTTGAAGGTGATATTGGTGCGCGCCGCCACCGCCGCGCGCACCGCGAGCACGCCCGAATGGGTATAGGTGCCGTCGCCGAGATTCTGGAAGATATGCCCCGCCTCGACAAAGGGAGCGCGGCCGATCCAGTTCGATCCCTCGCCGCCCATCTGGGTGAAGGGCAAGGTGAATTCGGCATCGTTCCACACCGCAAGCCCGTGACAGCCGATGCCGCCGCCGGTCTTGCTCCCTTCCGGCAAACGCGTCGAGCTGTTGTGCGGACAGCCGCTGCAGAAAAAGGGCGCGCGGACGAGATCGGGCGCCGCGAGCGCGCCCGCCTTGGACGCGGGCGCGCGCGGCGGCTCGATACCGTTGGCGCGCAGCCGGGCGGCGAGACCTGTGGCGATCGTGCCGGCGTCGAGTTCGCCCCAGCCGTCGAACAAAGGCGCGCCGCCGGGATCGCGCTTGCCCGCAAAGCGGATCGGCGCCGCGCCGGTCCGCGCCCATGCGACCAGCACCTGGTCTTCGATAAGCCCCGCCTTTTCCTCGACGAAGATGAGTTCGGCGCTTGTCTTTGCGAGCGCCAGGATCGGCGCAGTGTCGAGCGGCCAGACCAGCGCGACCTTGTGCACCGCGATCCCCGCCGCCGCGCGCCGCGCGTCGTCGAAGCCGAGCCGGTCGAGCGCCGCGACCGTGTCGAGCCACGCCTTGCCCGTGGTGACGATCACCACCTTCGGATCGGCGGCGCTATGCGTCGTGCGGTCGAGCCCGTTGGCGCGCGCCATCGCCAGAAAGGCGGGCAGCTTCCAGCGGTGCAGCCGCTCTTCCTGCGCGAGCGCGCCGTCGTTGGCGCGGATATTGAGCCCGCCCGCCGGCATGTCGGGAAAATCGGGCACCGCGAACGACGGCAGCGGCGCGCCCTGCCACGAGATCGCGCTGTCCATCACCGCGGTCAGGCATTTCAGCCCCGCCCACAGCCCGCTGAACCGCGACGCCGCAAAGCCGAACAGGCCGTAATGCAGTATCTCGTCGATCGTCGCCGGGTTGAGCACCGGCACGCCCGCCGCGATCAGCGCCTGTTCGGACTGGTGCGCGGTGGTCGAGGATTTGGCGGCATGATCGTCGCCCGCGAGCAGCAGGGTGCCGCCGTGCGGCGCGGTGCCCGCGAGGTTGGCATGCTTGATCGCATCGCCCGCGCGATCGACGCCCGGCCCCTTGCCGTACCACATGCTGAAAACGCCATCGAATCTGGCCTTTTCATAGAGGCCCGCCTGCTGGCTGCCCCAGATCGCTGTGGCGGCGAGTTCCTCGTTCAATCCTGGCTGAAAACGGATGTCGCGTTCGGACAGCGCCGCTTCGGCGCGCCACAGCGCCTGGTCGATCCCGCCGAGCGGCGAACCGCGATAGCCGCTGACGAAACCCGCGGTGCGTAGCCCCGCCGCGCGGTCGGCGTCCGACTGCATCAGCAACAAGCGCACGAGCGCCTGATTGGCGGTCAGATAGGCCGAGGACGCGTCGAGATCGAGCGCGTCGGACAGGCTGACCGGGCGCGCCCTGTCGCGCACCAGCATGTTCACGGGCGGCACTCCCGCCGCAGTGTCGTGAAGGCACCCAGGATCGTCACCGTATCCTCGCTCACCGCGACGAACGACACGCCGCGCGCGAACCAGCGTGCCGCGCCGGCGGCATCGGGCGCGAACACCGCAACGCCGACGCCGCGGCGCCCGGCGCGTTCGACCGCCTCCTCGATTGCCGCGACAACCGCCTCATGCTCGGGCTGACCGGGGAAACCCATCGACTGCGCCATATCGACGGGGCCGAGGAAGATCGCATCGAGCCCCTCGACACCCAATATGTCGTCGAGCGCGGCGAGCCCGTCCTTGCCCTCAATCATCACCATCACGGCGGCATTGCGGTTCTCGGCCTGAAGCCATTCGGTGCCGCCGCCATAGGAGGCCGCGCGGACCCAAGGATTGACGCCGCGCGTCCCTTCGGGCGCATAGCGCGCCGCCGACACCGCGGCGCGCGCGGTTTCGGCGCTGACCACCTGCGGGACCAGCACCGCCGCCGCACCGACGTCGAGCGCGGCACCGATCATATGCGGGGTCGCGTCGGGCACGCGCACGATGGGAAAGGCGCCGCGCGCATCGGCGGCGAGCATCAGCGGCATCAGGTCGGCGATGCCGAGCGGCCCATGTTCCATGTCGACGATCGCACAGTCGAAGCCGGCGAGCCCGATCATCTCGACCACCGGGATCGCGGGAATGATCGAGAACATCGCGGTCAGCGGGCGGCGCTCGCTCAGGGCATCGCGCAGCGACTCCCGGCGCGGCGTGAAGATGCGGTGCTGCGATTGGCCTTGGGTCATCCTTCTCTCCCGCCGGATCGCCGGCTCCCGCTGCGGCACGTGGGGCCGCGCCCCCTGCCTTCTCTGTCCCGCACGATTGTCGGACGGCGGACGCCGAGTCAACAAAATTTGAAATCAAATTCAAAGATTGAAGCGAAGTTCAAAAATCTTGACTTCGCCGCGCCCGCCCACCTAAGCCCGAAGATCAGGGCAATCGGACAAGATTAGGATAAACTTGGCAAAACGGCCTCCCCCGGGAAAGCGCGCGCAGGAAACGCGCGCCAGAATCCTCGATGCCTCGGCGGAGGTATTTGCCGAAAAGGGCTATGCGCTGGCGCGGCTGGCCGACATCGCGGCCAAGCTGGGCGTCCATGTCGGCGGACTCTATCATTATTTCGGGTCGCGCGAGGATATCGTGCGCGAAATGCTCGCCGAAAGCACCCGCCGCGGCGGCGCGCGCCTGTCGCTGCGCCTCGCCGAACTGCCCGCGGACGCAAGCGCCAGCGACCAGCTTGCCACCGCGATCGACGAGCATTTCCGCAACCTCGACAGCGGCGACAGCTATGTCGCCGCCTGGCACCGCGTCATCGACCAGGTGCCGCCCGAAATCCGCGAGAACCACCGGATGCATTCGGACGAAAATTACGCCTTCCTGTTCCGCAACATCATCGTGCGCGGGCGCGAGAGCGGAGAATTTTCGGACGAGCTGCCGCTCGACCTGACGATCCGGCTGATGCTCGGCGCGCTGATCCACGCGCGGCTCTGGTATCCGGGGCCGGGACTGACCGACCGCAAGCAGGTGATGGACACCGCACTCGCGATGTTCGTGCGCGCGCTGCGCTGAGGGCATAGTCGGCGGCGCAGCCCGTGCCCGGGGCCACGCCGCCTTCCCCCTTATTTCAGGTCGAACGACAGGCGGACGCCATAGGTCGCGGGCATGCCGGCATAGCGGGCGATCGTGTCGGTGCCGCCCTGATTGACGTTGGTGATATAATATTTGTTGGTGATGTTGTCGGCCCACAGCGTCGCGCGCCAGCCGGCATCCTTGTTCTCGACACCCAGCTTCGCGCCGAGCAGGCCATAGCTGGGAATGTCGTAGCGCGGGTCGATCCCGAAATTGACCGATGTCGACGAGCGATGGGCATAGCTGGTGCCGACGAAGAGGCTCAGCCCGCCGTCGCCGATCGGCGTGCTGTAATCGGCGCCGAGGTTGTACGACCATTTCGGGCTGAAGCTGAACGGCTGGCCGGCAAAATCGAACTGGCGCCCGCGCACATCGAACCCGACATATTCGTCGACCTTGGTCTTCAGATAGGTGACGTCACCGCTCAGGCTGAGCCCGTCGACCGGGCGCCAGACAAGCTGCGCCTCGGCGCCGAAAACGTGCGACTTCGGAATGTTCACGATGCGTGCAAGCGTGCCGAAGAAGGGATCGACGACGCGGCCGCGCAGCTGCTTGTCGGTGTAATCGTAATAGAAGACCGCGCCGTTGAAGAGCAGCGACCGATCGGCGAGGGTCGTCTTGAAGCCGCCCTCATAGGCGACCAGCTTTTCCTGCACCGCAGGCAGATATTGCGCGAAGCTCGATGCCGAGACGGTCGGGAAATTGCCCGACTTGTAGCCCTGCGTCACCGACCCATAGAGAAGCACATCCTCGGCGGGCTTATATTCGAGCGCCGCCTTGAACGAGACATTGTCCTCCTTCAGGCTCTGCTCGACCAGCGCCGGGGCAAATTGTTCGTTGAGCGTCACGCAGCCACCGAGCACAAAGGCCGAGGCAGGCAGCACCGGCAGACCCGCAGCGGTACGCAGCGAATTGCTGAGACCGCGAAACACGCCCTGCGTCGTCGTCGTGCCGGCATCGGTGGTGCAGCCCTGAAGATCGCTCGAGAAGCGCGTGTAGCGTGCGCCGGTGATCAGTTTCAGATTGTCGGACAGGCGCCAGTCGACCGACCCGAAGATCGCCTTGCTCTCGACTTTCTGGTTCGCGAAATTGTCCGAGCGCGCGAGGCCGTTGGCGGTGTTGCGCGACTGGCGCGCGACATGGAACTCGATGAAATCGCGCGTCTTGTCGTGGCTGTAATTGGCGCCGACGACCCAATTTTCGACCAGTGGCCCGCCGCCGCCCGCAACGCGCAGTTCCTGCGAGAAGGAGGAGATGGCGCCGTCGGCGATCACCTTGGTTTCCTGCACCGCCGAGCCGTCGCGCTCGTTCACCGAATGCGTCTTGAGGTGCGAGTAAGCGGTGATCGATGTCAGCGTGATGTCGTCGCTGAGGTCATAATCGATGCGGCCCGAGGTCTGGTAGAAGCTGTCGCGGCGCGCGAAATCGACCCCCGGGTCCCAGTCGGCGAAGCGGCTGTCGTCCGGCGCGAGCGGGCTGGTCAGCAATTCGGGCGCGGCAGTCGCGGGACGGACCGGGTCGATCGCGAACAGCTGGGGCGCCTGCGTATCGCCGCGGTCGACCCAACCGTTGACGTTGAGCGACAGGCGCAGCCGGTCGGTCGGCTGCCAGTCGAGCAGGATGCGCCCGCTGCGCTGATCGACGCGGCCGAGCCGGTCGCCGGGACGGGTCACGCTCTTCTGCCACGGATCGGCCGAATTGACGCGTGCCGCCACGCGGATGCCAAGCGTGTCCGAAAGCGGCCCGCTGATATAGCCCTGCGCCTCGACCGCGTTGAAGCGGCCATAGCCGAACACCGCGCCGGCCGCGAAATCGCGCGTCGGCTTCGCGGCGATATAGTTGATCGCGCCGCCGGTCGTGTTCTGGCCGTAAAGCGTACCCTGCGGCCCCTTGACGATTTCGACGCGCTCGAGGTCGAGTGCCGCGCCGCGGGTCATGATCGGATAGGGCAGCCCGACCTCGTCGACATAGACGCTGACGGTGCCGGTCGCGGCGAGGCTCTGCTCGTTGAAGCCGATTCCGCGCAGCGTATAGATGGGAACATTGAGTTCGCCCTTCGCCGCCGAGAAACCGGGGACGAGTGCCGAAAGCTGGGTCGGATCGCTGAAGCCCGAATTTTTCAGCGTGTCGGCGCCGATCGCGGTGATCGAGATGCCCAGATCCTGCAACTTCTGCTCGCGCTTCTGTGCGGTGACGATGATCTCGCCGAAATCGTCGCTGCTCGCCTGCGCGGTGTCGGCATCCGATGCCGGAACCGCATCCTGCGCGATCGCGGGAACCGAAATGAGCGCGAACGCCGAGGCGCCGACGCAAAGAAACGTCTTCAACATAGTCCTCTCCCCAATATTATATTTGCTTTTATCGAACTTGCTATCGGTGACCGGCGGGCGCGGTCAGGCCATCGCCACAGTCGGCAAAGGATTGCCGTGATAGTCGTAGCGCGGCGGCGGCGGGCCGATCAGAGGCGCCAGCGCGCGATGCGCCTCCGCTATCGTGATGATCTCGTCGGGGGCCAGCAGGCTGAGCGTGCCGGCCGACTCCTTGGCGACATTCTCGCCGATCAGCCGGCAGTCGTCGCTGTAGCGCCACGTCATGATGACCGCATGCTGATGCACATACATCGCCGACAGGTCGTCGACGTCGAAGCCCCGCGCCCGCGCGGTATCGCCGGTGATATAGTCGTTCGACATATATTCGGACGCGAAACCCCAGTCGGCAACCGCGATATGCTCGTCCTCGAGGATCATGACGTTCGCGCCATATTTGATCAGATGGCCGTAAAACACCTCGATCACCGCCGCCTTGCCGTCGAGCACCGCGCGGGTGCCGTCGGGGCGGTACTGGACATAGACCGGATGCTCGACGGTCATTTCGGGGCTGAAAATCTCGTCGATGCGGTTGCTGACTTCCAGCATCGCATGGCGGCGATAATTTTGCAGGATGGCGCGGTGGCGCGGGTTCTCGATCGTCTCGAGCAGCCGCTCCGCCCCGGCCATCATCGTGGTGACGTCGCGCTTCATGAAAACCCTCTCCCGATGACATGCCTCTCGGCTTGGCGGCTATGTGCACGCCGCGCCGCCGCGATGTCAATAGAAATTGAATTCAAATTCAAACTTTGATATCCGGCAGGCGAAAAGGGTCGAAGATGACCGAATGAGGAGAGGAGAGCCTATGCCTGCCTATGTCGTCGCCATCCGCGAACGCATCCGCCATCAGGAAGATTATGCGCGCTACAAGGAGCTCGCGCCGGAATCCTTCTGCGGCTTTTCGCCCAAGCGCCTGTCCAGCCAGGAACGATTTGAAGTGCTCGAGGGCGCGGACGCCACCAAGGTCACGATTCTCGAATTTCCGACCTTCGACGAAGCGCGCCAATGGTATTTCAGCCCCGCCTATCAGAAGGTGCTGGACCATCGCCTGCGCGGCGCAGACTTCCGCTTCATCCTTGTCGATGGACCCGAAGCCGATTGAGTCCTTCAACACCGCCAAAACCGGCCGGCGGCTCTCCATCAATCGAGCAGAATTGAGCCGTGACGCGCTGCACGTCTTGCGGTTGGCCAAATCGGCCGTCTTCACTGGAGCATGGGGATAGACATATCCCGACATTCCCGGAGCCTCGATCCGACACATCCATGTCGGCTTCACATAATCTCCACGGACGAAGAGGCAGATGCATCCGTTCTTGAAAGTCTTGGATTTCAGGATGCTCTGTCTACGGGGGCGTTTTTTGATCCCTGTGAATCGACGGGATCGGTCGTGGGATCGTTGAGACCCGAATTTTCCAAAACCCCTCCAAACCACATATCCGTATGTGATCCGTAGATACTCGATTTGGAGATTTTTGAGAACAGGGGGTTATCTAACCCCTTGAAAACTGGAGCGGGTGAAGGTATTCTAACAAATAACTATAATAAAACGATATTTTTTGCTACAATTACCCACACAGAACCTGCACAGGTACGGCAAATCAAGCGCTTACGCCGCCAATCTGCACAGTTTCTGCACAGTGGGAAGCGTAAGATATGAGTTTCATCCTCGACAAAGAGCAGGTCAAACCGGGCGTCATCATCTTCCGGCGCGGCGATGTGGAACACCGGAATTTTTACTGCCGCATCCGGATCGGAAAAGAGGACCGCTACAAGACTATCTCGCTTCGCACGTCGGATCGACAGACGGCGCACGATATCGCGATCGAGAAATATGCGGATATTCGCTTCCGGCTGACGCACGACGTAGCGATTTTCAATCGACCCTTCTCGCAGGTCGCCGAAGAATATGCGGCCGTGCAGCAGCGGCGCGCCAATGCGGGCGAGATCAGCCAGGCACGCGCGATCAATGTCAAAAACAAGGTGAGCGGGCCGCTCGACGCCTATGTCGGCAGCACGCAGATTCATTTGATTACGCAGGACCGATGGTCGGGGTATCCGCTGTGGCGACGTGAGAACGGAGTCGGTCGCCGCAAAAGTGAGGATCAGCGTGCAATAGGCACCCCCTTCGTGGGGTGATCGGCGTGCAAAAAG
>VFQO010000244.1_pt1 | contig 68641 bp, 61 predicted proteins | sample 3512331 | NCBI WGS metagenome assembly VFQO01 (sample SAMN10412371, study PRJNA504923) | tailings metagenome | isolation source: Replicate 3 from Balatoc abandoned mine | place: Philippines: Itogon, Benguet | collected 2017-08-28 | reverse complement strand
TCTGCGGCTTCTGCCAGGAAGCCTGCCCGGTCGATGCCATCGTCGAGGGGCCGAATTTCGAATACGCCACCGAAACGCGCGAAGAGCTGCTTTACGACAAGGCCAAGCTGCTTTCGAATGGTGACAAGTGGGAACGTGCCATCGCGGCCAACCTTGAAGCCGACGCACCCTATCGCTAGGGCGCGGCGGACGAGGGACATGGGGTCAACATAAATGCCGCCCCGGCACCGAGGGATCGGGACCGGGACGGAACTTGGACTAGGGATCACATTGCCGCTTTCTGGGCCCGGGCTTTGCGCCGGGGCTGCGGATCGGCGGAGTAACGTCATGATACAGGTCATCGCCTTCTATTTCTTCGCGACCATTGTTGTCGCCAGTGCTGTGATGGTCGTCATGGCGCGCAACCCCGTGCATTCGGTGCTGTGGCTGATCATGGCGTTCTTCAACGCCGCCGGGCTGATGGTGCTGGTGGGCGCGGAGTTCATCGCGATGCTGCTGGTGATCGTTTATGTCGGTGCGGTCGCGGTGCTGTTCCTGTTCGTGGTCATGATGCTCGACATCGACTTTGCCGCGATGCGCGCAGGCTTCAGCCGCAACGCGCCGCTGGGCCTGTTGATCGCAGCCGTGCTGCTGGCCGAGTTGCTGCTGGCAGTGGGCGCTTACAACGCAGGCGGACTGAGCCTCGGCACGCCTGACGGTTCTGCGGTGCAGGCCGCCAACACGTCGAACATCGAGGCGCTCGGTGCGCTGCTGTATGGTCGCTACATCGTGCTGTTTGAGATCGCGGGCATCATCCTGCTGGTCGCGATGATCGGCGCGATTGTGCTGACCTTCCAGCCGCCCAAGCCCGGTGCACGCGCACGGCAGGATGTGGGCAAGCAGATCCGCCGCCGTCCGGAGGACGCAACCGTCATGAAGAACCCGGAGATCGGGCAAGGGGTCGAACTGTGATCGGCATCGAACATTATCTCACCGTCGGCGCGATCCTGTTCGTGCTCGGCGTGCTGGGGATTTTCCTCAACCGCAAGAACGTGATCGTCATCCTGATGGCGGTCGAGTTGATCCTGCTGAGCGTGAACCTCAACCTCGTCGCCTTCAGCGCCTTCATGCAGGATCTGGTGGGTCAGGTCTTCGCGATGCTGGTGCTGACCGTGGCGGCGGCCGAGGCGGCGATCGGGCTGGCGATCCTGGTGATCTATTTCCGTACCCGCGGTTCGATCGCGGTTGACGATATCAACCGGATGAAGGGGTAAGACGCCCGTGCATCCCATCCTCATCATCGTTTTTGCGCCGCTGGTTGCTGCCCTTATCGCAGGGCTGGGCAACCGGATGCTCGGCAATGTGGCAGCCAAGTCCGTCACGACCGGCGCGCTGCTGCTGTCTGCGGGCCTGAGCTGGCCGATCTTCCTCGGCTTTATCGGCGGGACAGAAAGTACCGAGGTCGTTCAGGTTCTGAAATGGGTCGAAAGCGGCACGCTGAGCTTCGACTGGGCGCTACGGGTTGATACGCTGACCGCGATCATGCTGGTCGTGATCAACACCGTGTCTGCGCTCGTGCACCTCTATTCGTGGGGGTATATGGAGGAAGACCCGGATCAGCCGCGGTTCTTCGCCTACCTCTCGCTGTTCACCTTCGCGATGCTGATGCTGGTGACGGCCGACAACCTCGTGCAGATGTTCTTTGGCTGGGAAGGGGTGGGCCTTGCCTCCTATCTGCTGATCGGCTTCTGGTTCAAGAAGCCGAGCGCGGGCGCGGCGGCGATCAAGGCCTTCGTGGTAAACCGCGTTGGTGACCTCGGCTTCATGCTCGGCATCTTCGGCACCTATCTGGTGTTCCAGACCACCTCGATCCCCGAGATTCTCGCAGCGGCTCCGGGGATGAGCGGATCGACGATCACCTTCGTCGGGATGCGGCTCTACATCATGGATATCCTGTGCATCCTGCTGTTCATCGGCGCGATGGGCAAATCGGCGCAGCTGGGCCTGCATACCTGGCTGCCGGACGCGATGGAGGGGCCGACGCCCGTCTCCGCGCTGATCCACGCCGCGACCATGGTGACGGCGGGCGTGTTCATGCTGTGCCGCCTGTCGCCGATGTTCGAGACTGCGCCGACCGCGCTGACCATCGTCACCATCGTCGGCGCTGCGACCTGCTTCTTTGCCGCCACGATCGGCACGACGCAGTGGGACATTAAGCGGGTGATCGCCTATTCGACCTGCTCGCAGCTCGGCTATATGTTCTTTGCTGCGGGCGTCGGTGCTTATGGCGCGGCGATGTTCCACCTGTTCACCCACGCCTTTTTCAAGGCGCTGCTGTTCTTGGGTGCTGGTTCGGTGATCCACGCGATGCACCACGAACAGGACATGCGTTACTATGGCGGCCTGCGTAAGGTGATCCCGTTCACCTTCTACGCCATGCTGGCCGGCACGCTCGCGATCACCGGGCTTGGGGTTTACCACCTCGGCGTTGGCTTTGCGGGCTTCTGGTCGAAGGACGCGATCCTTGAAGTCGCCTTTGCGCGCGGTAACGGGGCGGGCCAGTTTGCCTTCTGGGCAGGGGCCATCGCGGCGCTGCTGACGAGCTTCTATTCGTGGCGCCTGATGTTCCTGACCTTCTGGGGCAAGCCCCGCTGGATCGAGAGCGAGCATATCCAGCATTCGGTCCACAAGACCCCCGAACAGGCGGGCGAAGACACAACGGGCGGTTATCATCCGCACGAAAGCCCGATCACGATGCTGATCCCGCTCGGCGTGCTGACAATCGGCGCGATTGCCGCGGGGCAGGTGTTTGCACCCAGCTTCCTCGACAGCGCAGGATTCTGGAATGGGTCGATCTTCTACAACGAAGACTTGATCCACGCGATGCACGCGGTGCCGTACTGGGTGAAGTACACCGCACTGATCGTCATGCTGATCGGCTTTGCGGGCGCCTATGTGGCCTACATCGCCAAGCCCGATATTCCGGCAAAGTTCGTCGCGACCTTCGGCGCCCTGCACAACTTCGTCTACCGCAAGTGGTACTTCGATGAGTTGTACGATGCGATCTTCGTGAAGCCCGCCTTCGCGCTGGGCCGCGCTTTCTGGAAGCTCGGCGATATCGGCACGATTGATCGCTTCGGCCCCAACGGGATCGCGTGGGCGGTGGAACGCAGCGCGGTCGCCGCGAAGTCAATCCAGTCGGGCTACGTCTACACCTACGCGTTGATCATGCTGCTCGGGCTGGTCGCCGCTGTCACTTTTGTTCTGCTTTAGGAGCGCGCTTCGTAATGGAAGGCCTTCCCATCCTGTCGTTGATGATGCTTGCGCCGCTGGTGGGCGCTGCGGCGTGCCTGTTTGCGGGTGCGGCTGCGGCCCGCTGGATCGCGCTCGGCGCGACGCTTGTCACCTTCGTGCTCGGCGTCGTGCTGTGGTCGAACTACCAGATCGGCGGGCCGCAGTGGCAGTTCACCGAGCGGGCTGAGCTTTTCGCAGGCTTCGGCTATGCGCTCGGGATCGACGGGATTGCGCTGATGCTGATCATGCTTAGCGTCTTCCTGATGCCGGTCTGTATTCTGGCGAGCTGGGATTCGGTGCAAAAGCGCGTCGGCGAATACATGGCCGCTTTCCTGTTCATGGAAGTGCTGATGATCGGCACTTTCGCGGCGCAAGACTTGTTCCTGTTCTACGTCTTCTTCGAGGCGGGCCTCATCCCGATGTATCTGATCATCGGCGTTTGGGGCGGGGACAACCGCATCTACGCAAGCTACAAGTTCTTCCTCTACACCCTGCTCGGCTCGGTGCTGATGCTGATCGCGATGTTCTGGATGGTGGCCGAGGCCGGCACCTCCGACATCCCGACGCTGATGGAATACAGCTTCCCGGCTGAGGCGCAGACGTGGCTGTGGCTGGCCTTCTTCGCGAGCTTCGCGGTCAAGGTGCCGATGTGGCCGCTTCACACCTGGCTGCCTGACGCCCACGTGCAGGCGCCGACCGCCGGTTCAGTGATCCTTGCTGGCGTCCTGCTGAAGCTCGGCGGATACGGCTTCATCCGCTTCAGCCTGCCGATGTTCCCCGAGGCTTCCGCGCAGTTCGCTTGGCTGGTGTTTACTCTGTCGATGGTCGCGGTGGTCTATACGTCGCTGGTCGCGCTGGTGCAGACCGACATGAAGAAGCTGATCGCCTATTCCTCGGTCGCGCACATGGCGATTGTCACGGTCGGCCTGTTCGCCTTCAATGTGCAGGGGCTTGAGGGCGCGATGATCGTCATGCTCAGCCACGGCCTCGTTTCGGGTGCGCTGTTCCTGTGTGTCGGCGTGATCTACGACCGCCTCCACACCCGCGAGATCGCGCGTTACGGCGGGCTCGCGATCAACATGCCCTATTACGCACTGTTCTTCCTGCTGTTCACCATGGCGAGCATCGGCCTGCCGGGCACCAGCGGTTTCGTCGGCGAGTTCCTGTCGCTGGCGGGCATCTACCAGACCTCGAGCCTCGTCGCGCTGATCTGCACCACCGGCATCATCCTTGGTGCGGCCTATATGCTCTATCTCTATCGCCGCGTCGCATTCGGCGGGCAGGTGAACGAAGACGCTGCGGCCATGCGCGATATTTCGGCGCGTGAGTGGGTGATGATGGCCCCGATTGCGGCGGCGGTGATGTGGATGGGCGTCTATCCCGAAAGCTTCCTTGCGCCGATGCGCGCCGACATTGCCGTCCTCGACGCGCGGCTTGCGGCTGCCGCTCCGGCGGGCGATGCACAGCTGGCTCCGGGCGCGCCACGCGCTACGGCTGCCAATGCGATGCCACATCATGAGGGCTCCGAGACTTCGAGCGCCAAGGAGGGCGCGCACTGATGGAATTCGCTGCTTCTTTCGCGCTTGTAATGCCCGAGCTGGTGCTGATTGCAGCTGGCCTTGTGCTGCTGCTGGTCGCAGCTTGGGGCGGGGACAAAGCCGCGCGCCTGATCGCTATCGCTGCCGCCGCAGCGTTATTCGCGGCCGGGTTCCTGCTGGTGCCGGGTCTGCATTTCGGGGTCGACGGCCCCGCCACGTTGGCCTTCGGCGGGTTGATCAAAGTCGATAGCTTCGCGCTGTTTGCCAAGGCGCTGATCTATCTCGCCGCAATAGGCGCGTTGATGATCGCGCCGCCGTTCTTCGATGGCCCCGCGGCGGGCAGCGAGCGGGGCATGCGCGCGGAATACCCGGTGCTGATCCTGTTCGCCGCTGTCGGCATGAGCATCATGGTCTCGGCCAATGATTTCATGAGCCTTTATCTCGGTCTCGAACTGAACAGTCTGTCAGCCTATGTGCTGGCCGCGATCCTGCGGCGTGATCCGCGCTCGGGCGAAGCGGGGCTGAAGTATTTCGTGCTGGGGGCGCTCGCGTCGGGGATCCTGCTCTACGGGATGAGCCTGCTCTACGGCTTTACCGGTGGCACTTCGTTCACCGCTGTCCGCGCGGGGCTGACGGGAGAAATGGGTTACGGCGCGCTGTTCGGGGTGATCTTCGTGCTTTCCGGCCTCGCGTTCAAGATATCTGCCGTGCCGTTCCACATGTGGACGCCCGACGTGTATGAAGGCGCGCCGACGCCCGTCACCGCCTTCTTCGCCACCGCACCGAAGGTCGCCGCCGTTGCGCTTACCGCGCGGGTTGTGTTCGAGGTGTTCGGCGGACAGGTCGCCGCATGGCAGCAGATCGTGATGTTCATGGCGCTGGCCTCGATCATCTTCGGCGCTTTGGGAGCGATCGGGCAAGAGAACCTGAAGCGCCTGCTCGCCTATTCCTCGATCAACAATATCGGCTTTATCCTGCTCGGCCTTGCGGTGGCCAATGCCGACGGCGCGAGCGCGATGCTGGTGTACCTGTTCATCTATGTCGCAATGAGCCTCGGCAGCTTTGTCGCGCTGCTGATGCTTCGCGGCGAGGATGGCGCCTTGTTCGAAACCTTCGCCGACATTCGCGGGCTTTCCGTGACCCAACCCGCGATTGCCTGGGCACTGCTATTGTTCATGTTCAGCCTCGCCGGTATTCCGCCGCTGCTCGGCTTCTACAGCAAGTTCGTGGTGTTCCAGGCGACCATCGAAGCCGGGCTGGTGGCATTCGGCGCGATCGCCATCGCCGCGAGCGTGATCGGAGCGTTCTACTATATCAAGTTCGTCAAGGTGATGTTCTTTGATGAACCCGCAGGCGTCGTCACCGGCAAAAGCGGGGCGGCGCATTGGGTGCTGTTGGGGCTTACGGCATTGATCGTGTCGCCCTTGGGCTACCTGCTTACCCCATCTCTGACGGATCTCGCCGACAAGGCCGCCGCCTCGTTGTTCCTTACGGTTTGACCGCGTCGCCGCTCATTACGTTGGTCGAAGAGACCGGCTCAACCAACGCTGACCTCGCCGCCGCAGTGCGCGCAGGTGAAGGCTGGGCCGAAGGGCGCTGGCTCGTCGCCCGCCGCCAGACCGCCGGACGCGGGCGGCAAGGGCGCGAGTGGTTTGACGGCGCTGGTAATTTCATGGGCTCGACCGTGGTGACGCTAGGTGAGGGCGGTCCGCCGCCCGCCAGCCTCAGCTTCGTGGCGGCGCTGGCGGTTAGCGACGCCGCAGCTGCCGCATTGCCTGACGATTCCGCGCTGGCGCTCAAATGGCCCAATGACGTCCTGCTTGATGGCGGCAAGCTGTCCGGCATCCTCTTGGAAATGGTGCGCGGGCAAATTGTCGTCGGGGTCGGGGTGAACCTTGCCCGTGCACCTGACCTGCCTGACCGCAAAACTGCCGCGCTCGCGGATGCGATTCCGCTGCCGCTGCTGGAAGATTTTGCTGCAAGCCTCGCTGCTGCCTTTGATCGCAGGCTGGAAAGCTGGCGCGCCTACGGCCTTGGCGCAACACTCCACACCTTCCTCAGCCGCTCCATCCATGCGCAGGGTTCTCCCGTAACTGTTCACGATACCGATGGCTCAGTGCTGTCGGGCTCCTTTGCCGGCCTTGAGGAAAGCGACGGCGCTTTGCGGCTACGCTTGGCGGATGGCAGCGAACGTGTCATTCGCGCAGGCGACATTTCGTAAGTTAAGGACTGCCAGAGATGCTGCTCGCCGCCGATGTCGGGAACACCAATGTCGTCTTCGCCCTATTCGCCTATGGGGAGGACGGAACGCACCATATTCGTGCGCGCTGGCGCATTGCTACCGATCCGCGTCGGACAGGCGATGAATATGCGGTGTGGCTGCTGCAATTGCTCAAGATCGAAGGGTTTGAACGCTCGGACATCACCCAGATTATCGTCGCATCGGTCGTCCCGCGCGCCGATCATAATCTCACCGTATTGTGCGAAAAGTATTTCGGCATCACGCCGCTGTTTGCCGGGCAGGGAACGGCGCGCTGGCGCTTCGAGATTGACGTCGACCAACCCTCGTCGCTCGGCGCTGACCGTGCACTCAACATCTTGGCCGCTCACAAGAAGTATGGCGGCGACTTGATCATCGTTGATTTCGGCACCGCTACCAAGTTCGAAGCGGTCGACTTCACCGGCGCTTACAAGGGTGGCTCGATCGCGCCGGGGATCAACCTTTCGCTCGACGCATTGGTCGGCAAGACCGCCAAGCTGCCGCGCATCGCGATCCGTGCGCCGTCCACCCGTAGCGTCATCGGCCGCAACACCGAAGACCAGATGCTGATCGGCGTCTTCTGGGGCTATGTCGCGATGATGGAGGGCATGGTCGCCAAGATGAAGGTCGAAATCGGCCGCCCCGCAAAGGTTGTAGCCACCGGCGGGCTCGCCATATTGTTCGACGACGCCACCGAAATTTTCGACCACGTTGACGCCGACCTCACGTTGGACGGCCTTGCCATACTTGCCAGGCAGGCAGAAGCCGCCTGATCCTCTTTCACAGAACCGGAAACACATTGAAGAAAGATTTTACCCCCGAAGACGAACTCCTGTTTCTCGCTCTTGGCGGTTCCGGGGAGATTGGCATGAATGTCAATCTCTACGGCTGCCAGGGTAAGTGGATCATGGTCGATCTCGGCATGACCTTTTCGGGCAATGAATATCCCGGCGTCGAGCTGGTCTTCGCCGATCTCGATTTCATCGAGGAACGCCGCAAGGACCTGATCGGCATCGTGCTGACCCACGCGCACGAGGATCACATCGGTGCTGTGCCCTATTTCGCGGGTGAGCTGGGCGTGCCGCTTTATGCGACGCCGTTCACCGCCGATCTGGTTGCGCGCAAGCTGGAAGAAGCCGGACTGCTCGGCAAGGTCGAGATCATCATCATCGAGGAAGATCACGGTGAGATCGAGCTTGGCCCGTTCACCATCACCTACCTCCCGCTGGCGCACTCGATTGCCGAGGGCAACGCGCTGCTGATCGACACGCCGCATGGGCGCATCTTCCACACGGGCGACTGGAAGCTCGACGACGATCCGATTATCGGCGAACCCACCACCGAGGAAGAGCTGCGCGAAATCGGCGATGAAGGCGTGCTTGCGCTGGTGTGCGATTCGACCAATGTGTTCAATCCGAACCCCTCGGGCTCGGAAGGCGCGGTCCATAGCGCACTGATGGAGGAAGTCGCGCGCCACAAGGGCAAGCGCGTCGTCGTCACCACCTTCGCCAGCAATGTCGCCCGCCTGCAAACCCTTGGCGAAGTCGCGATTGAGACGGGGCGGCAGTTATGTGTTGCTGGGCGCTCACTTGATCGCATCATCGAGGTCGCGCAGGATAATGGCTATCTTGCGGACTTCCCCAAGCCGATCAGCTTCGACACCGCGATGGGCCTGCCGCGCGGTGAGGTGCTGATCATCGCCACTGGCGGGCAGGGCGAACCGCGTGCCGCGTTGGGCCGCATGGCGGACATGAACCACCCGATTGAACTGGTCGCAGGCGATGTGGTGCTGTTCTCCTCACGCCAGATCCCCGGCAACGAAATCCCGATTGGCAAGATCCAGAACCAGCTCGCCGCGCGCGGAATCCAGATGGTGACCGACCGTCAGGCGTTAATCCACGTCTCGGGCCACCCGGGGCGTCCGGAGCTTGAAGCGCTCTACAGCTGGTTGAAGCCTGAGATTCTCGTGCCCGTCCACGGCGAAATTCGCCACATGGCCGAGCAGGCGCGGGTCGGCAAAGCTGCGGGCATCCCGCATCAGGTGGTACAGAAGAACGGCGATCTGGTCCGTCTTGCCCCCGGCAAGCCGGGCAAACTCGCCGAAGTCCGTGCCGGGCGTCTGGTGCTGGATGGTGACATCATCACAGCGGCTGACGGCGACGCAATCACCATGCGGCGTCGCATTTCGGGTGATGGTGTGCTGATCGTAGTGCTGGCGCGCGGGGCAAAGCCGGTGATTGAGGCGATCGGCTTGCCGCTCGACGAGGACTTGCCTGATTTCTTGGAGGAAGCGGCGGGCGATGTGCTGACCGCGATCAATCGCCTGAAAGGCAAGGATGCGCGCGATGTGGCCGTGATCCGTGAGGCCGCACGCCTTGCTGCTCGCCGAGCGGCGCAGCGCTGGTCGGGCAAGAAGCCGCAGGTGCGGGTGGTGATGCCGGGGGCTGCGGCCTGATGCAGATCACCTCGATTGCGGCGATCTACTTCCTGTTCTTCGTGATGAGCGGCTTCATGATGCTGCCGTTCGGTGTGAAGACGGCGGACGAGGCTGGGATTGAGAAGGTGCCGGGGCAAGCCGACAGCGCTCCGGTCAACTTCCAGCCGGGCAAGGTCGCCGCGCGCGCGTCGGTGGTGGCGGCAGTGGCGACCGCGCTGTTCGTCGCCAACTATACCTATGGTTGGATCACCGCCGCCGATATCGACTTTCTGCCCAAGCCGCCATCCGCTGCCGATTAAGTCCGGAACCGCTGGATCGCCTGGGCTAGGGCCACGTACAGCTTGCCCATATCCGAACCCAGCATGGTCACGCTCAAGACGTGACCATCGCGGGTCGAGAGCGTCTGGCGCAGCATCGCTTCGAAGTCGTGGATGTAGCGGCTGACATTCGCCTTGAACGTTTCGTCGGCGCTGTAGAGCGCGGCGATATCCTTGGCGGTGCCATTGTCGATCAGCCGCACCGCGCGGCGAGTGAAGATGCCGCGGTCACCCTTGAGATAGGCTTCCCACGCCGTGTCGGCCACTTCATCCGCCAAGGCCCCTGTGATGTCGATCGCGGCTGAATTGAGGCTGTCGGTGATCAGTGCCATGCGCCGGGCGAAGTCGTTGTTGACCTGCTCTTCGGCGATTTCGCGCGCATGCATCACCCGCTGTTCGAGATTGCCGGTGAGTTCGTTTACCTTCACCAACTGATCGCGTAGCTGGATCGCCGCCTCGCGCCCCACGCCCGAGGCGTGAGCGGCTGACTGTTCAAGCTTGCCGAGCGTCGCAGCGGCCTCGTTGCGCAGCGCGCGTTCGAGCACCTCAACGGCTTCGCCGCCGAGGTTGTTCGCCAGCGCCAGCATCTTCTCGCGCGCGCCTTCATCAAGGGTGGCAAAGGCCCGTGTGATCGCGGTTTCCAGGGCCGAGAGCGATGCCCGCAGGCTGTCCTGCGTGTCGACCGCCAACGCACCGCTTTCCTCGGCCAGCCGCGCGAAGCCGCCGCGCAGGCCTTGGAGCCGAGCGAGGGTATCTTCGGTTTCTTCGGCCAGATGGGACTTGAATCCGGCAATTGCAATTTCCGCCGCGTCGATCTCCGCGCGGGTACGAAGGAGATAGTCCGACAAGTCGCTGCCCGCCTGCGTGCTGCGCAGCATCAACGTCTCGACCTTGTCGGCCCGCGCTTCGACCCCTTGTAGAGCCGTATTGGCTCCGCTGATCGCGGTCCTGAGGTCTTCTTGGCACGTGCGCGCGCCGGACTGCAAAATCTCCAGCAAACGCACGCTGCTGTCGGTAAGTTGGACCAATTGCGCTTCGGTCGCGGCGATCACAGCGCGCTTCTCGCCAAGCTGCTGGCCCAGCGTACCAAGGCCCGCGCCAAGGCTCTCGCGCGCAGCTGTGCTGGTCTGGTCAACCTCGGCCAACACCCGGCCGAGTTCCGCGACCCGCTCGGTCATCGCTTCGCCTTGAACAACCAGCTTTTCGATTTCGGCAACCTGCGCCTCGCGCCGCTGAGCGAGCGCATCGTCAAGCGCCGCCAGCCGCTGGGCCAACACTTCACTCGCCTGCGCTTCGTGCGTTTCAAAGGCCGCCTGCCGCTGTTCGATCAGCTCGTCGAACTGGCGATTGCGTGTCGCCAGCTGTTCGTCGAACTGCACCGCTTCCTCACGGAGCTTGGCGATCCGTTCGTTTGCAACGATGCCGGTCTTACGGTCGAGCTGGTCGACCAGATTGAGCTTCTCCACCAGCGTCTCGTGCAGCGCGGAAATCGCGGCGGCATAGCTGGCGCGCGCTATCTCACCCGCTTCGCGCAGCTGACTGGCGAGCGCTTCGCTTTGGCTGGCGACGGCCTGCGCCCGCTCGCCATGAGCTGCCAGCGCTTCTTCCTCGAGCGCGGCGATGCGGGTGCGATAGTCCTCGGCCTCAGTCTGCAAGGTCGCAAAGCGCTGGGTGACAATGGCTTCGATCCGGGTCAGCTGCGCCTCATACTGGCCGAGTGTATCCCCCACTTGCGCGGTCAGGCGCGTTACCTGCGCCTCACTTTCGGCTCCGGCGGTGCCGAGCCGGTCAAATCCGCTTGAAAGCCGTGCCAACTGATCTTCTGCCACCCGGCCCGCGCCGCCAATCTGGTTGGCGACATCGCGCGCGGCATTGGCGATCACGGGCAGATCGTCGCGCAGCCGGTTCATGTTGCCCAGCGCGGTTTCGCTGGTGGTGCCGATCGCCTCGACCTGCGCGCCATTGGTGGTGATCAGCGCCTGCAACTCGCCCGCATGGGTTGACAAGCGCTCCGCCGCGATCCGGCCAAGCGCCTCAAGGTCGCGGGCTTCTGCGGCCAGAAATTCGCGCGCCAAGCTCAATTCTCGGTTCACCACCTTAAGCCGAGCTTCAAGAGCGGCGCCTTCGCGGTTCATCAACGCGGCGGTCGCGGCAAAGCGCCGGCCCTCAGCGTGCGAGGACCGCATGGCGAGCAGCCACACGATACCCACCAAGGCGACCGGCACGGCCCATTCGACCACCCAGCCAGCCCATTGTGCAGGGACGGCTCCACCGAGAATGTCAGCAAGGTGAGCCCAGATAAAAAATCCGCTCCATCCGGCAATCACCAGAATCGCAAGGCTTGGCGCAAGCCACCCGGATCGCGTGGGGAAGGATGCTACCTCGTCATCCTCAGCCCAGTTTTCGGACAGATCGAGCATCCCTTCAAATGCCCCATCTTCACTGTCAGCCGCCGCAAAAGCCATGTCGCCTGCGCCGTCATCGCCGCTCTTGCGCCCCAACGCGCGCATCTGGTGCCGTCCTGCCATAAGCCACCTCATACCACAGCCGGAATCGGGATAAACCCCGCATTAACCCAATTCGGCCTATGTGCCTGACATGGCTTTCAATCACGGTGCTCTTGATGCGACCCTTGCGGCGGCGGCCGGCGACGATGCCGCCTTGCTGCGCGAGCTGCGCGCTGCTTTCCTCGAAAGCGCTGCCAAGCAGCTCGATTTGCTCAAGCGCGCGCGCTGTGATGGCAATTGGCATGTCGCAGCGATGCGGCTGAAAGGTCTTGCGGCCAGCTTCCACGCCGAAGACCTGCTCCAAGCCGCTGAAATCGCGCTCCACGCAGCACCCGGAGAGCCGATGGCGATCCGCGAGATCGAAGCCGTGCTCGCCCGCTTCAACCGCGCACAAAGCCGCGATATCCGGCGCTGATTCGTCGCGCCGTGCGCTGCGTCGGGGCAAACCGCGCAGCGCCGCTTGAACCTCTGCTCTGAAACCGCCAATCCTTGGCCGCCTGCTGGCGGATCGAGGGAAGGGGTTTGGAATGCGCATCGGCCTGATCGCAGCACTCCGGCGCAATGCGGATGGTGGACTTCGCGCTGAACTCCCGCTCGCCGGACGCAGCGTTCTCGCTTGGCAGGCGGATCTGCTGCAATCCTTGGGTGCCGAGCGGGTGCTGTGCCTGACCGAGACCACTTCTGACGAAGTCCTGCAATTGCAGCACGCCATTGAAGTGGGCGGGGCGGCGTTTCATGCGCTGCCGAACTTTGCCGCTCTGCCAGCATTGGTGCGGGCTGAGGATGACCTCATCATCCTGCGCGATGGTCTGGTGCCCGATCCTGCGGTCGTGCGGGCAGTGCTTGGGGGCGACGTTGCGCTTCAAAGGGTGATCGCGGCGATCCCGGCGGACCACGCGCTCGCTGCGGCTTACCCCGATGATTTCGAGCGGATTGATGCCGCGCGCCATTGGGCGGGCGTGCTGGTGATGCGTGGCGCGCCGGTGCAGCAACTGGCCGAATTCCCTGAAGATGCCGACGCCGTCTCGCTGCTGCTGCGACTTGCCTTGCAGGCCGGAACCCCGTGCCGTGATCTCGCCGCTCGCGAGCTGGTGCCGGAGCGCTGGTTGCTGGCCGATGGCACAGCCGCGGTTGCCGAGGCCGAGCAGGCGCTGATCGCCGATGCCGCCGCGGCGACGGATTGGCGCGCACCGCTTGCGATGCTTGCGTCAACGCTGGTGCGCACCTTGGCTCCAAGGGGGCTTGAACAGGGCGGACTTGCAGCGGGCGGGCTGGCCTTGGCGCTGCTCTTGATCGGCGTGATGTTCGCAGCCTTCGGTGCGCCGGTTGCGGGGCTGGCGCTGGCGGGACTGGGGGCTTTCGCGGCGCGCGTGGCGATCGATTACACCGCTTTGTCCGCAAGGCTCAGGCGGGTGGGCAATCCCGGGCGCGGCCCCGCTGTGCTGGCGGCGGTTGTCGACGGACTGGCGGCGCTCACCACCTGGTTTGCGCTTTCGCCTTGGCCTGCATGGCAGCCGCTAGCGGTGTTGGGGCCAGTGGTTGTCGGCCTCGCCCGCTTGACCGCGCGCCCGCCTGAGGCGGTGCTGGCCGCGCCCGCCTCCGACCGCGCGAGCTTGCTGCTGCTTTTGGCGATTGCCGCCGCCTTTGGAGTCTTACCCGAAGGTTTGGCCTGTCTCGCCTTGGGGCTACTCCTCGCTTTGCTGCTGCGTCCCGACCGGGTTTGATCTAACGCCGTCTTAACTATGTGGGCGCTATGGCCTGCAAGGATGGGCGAAAAGACGATGGACCTGGCCGCCGACGCTGATGTCGAGGCGATCCTCATGGATGAACTCGCGCGGGAAGCCCGCGCGCTGACTTCGGTCGTCCCGGTTCTGCGCCACCTTCTGAACAGCGAGGCCGAAGCGCTGGTGAGCGAAGCGATCCTCGCCCGCGTCCGGGGCATGATCTTCGATCTCGCCGCACAATTGCTGGCCGCGTTGTCGGGCCGCGATCCCGCCACCCGCGCGCACGCCTCCCCCGATCCCGCCGCGCTCGACCGGCTTGCCGCGACTCTGATGGCGGACGAGGCGCTGCTTGGCTTCTGTCATGCGCTCGCGGTCGAGGGGCTGCTTGCCGAACGCTTGCACCAACGCCACGCGATTGATCCGGTGCTGAGCCCGCTGCTTCAGGAACTGATCGCCTCCGAAGACCCGGCCATCGCCAGCCTCGCCATGAGCACGCTCGCGGCGCAATCGCGGTTCGTCCAAGGCCAGCGCCGGATGGAGCTGCCGCTGAGCGAATTGCCCGCCGAACTGTTCCACCGCCTGATCGGCCGTGCCCAGACCGAAGCGCAGGACACCGCGGCGCTGGGGCGTTTGCAGGCGGGGTATGACGAGGCGACCGGGCGGCTCGGCCTGCTCGCGCGGTTGGTCGCAGCGATGCGGCGCGGGGCGATGGCGGCGCTCGCGCTGGATCATGCCGGGCTAGCGCTGTTCGCAAGCGCGCTGTCGATCACCACGCGCCAAAAGCGCAGAGACGCAGTGCTCGCCTGCCACGACGGGCAGGGATTGCGGCTTGCCTTGATGCTGCGGGCGGCCGAACTGTCTCCTGCCGCCATCGAGCGTCAGCTGCTGCTGGTCGAGCCTTCGGGCCGGTTGCCGCACGGCTTTGGCGGAGTTTCGGCCGAACGCGCGGCCGCGCTGCTTGGCGGCGGCGCGCTGTGATGAACACCATGGACCGCACGGACGGCCTGCTCGGCGCTTACGGCCTCACCGATGCGCGTGACCGGCTGCTAAGCGCCGATGCGCCACTCGCGGAATTGCAGGAGCGGTGCGGCGGCGATCTGCCCGGTGCCTTGGCGATCCCCGAGCTTTTGGCGCTGGTCCAGCAGGCGCGGCGCATGGGCCTGAGGCTCGCGCGAGCCTTCAGTGCTTTTGACGGGGATGCCGAGATTTCCGGCTTTGCCCGCATTCACCCCCTGAGCGAGGATGATGGCGGCGGGTGCGAGGTGCTGGTCGAGAACTGGCAGCGCAGCCCACTCACGCCCCCAAGCGCCCGGGAATTCGTCGAAAAGATCGACGCGATTGATCGCGCCACCGCCGAAGTCAGCGCCAGGCTTGATGCCCGCCAGCGCTTGCAGGTGTTGAGCGCGCGCGCAGCCGATGCCGCCGCGCTTCAGGTTGCGGCGCTGGCCGCGCCTGGCACAGTATGGAGCGAGCTGGTCGAATTGATTGGCATCGCCCACCACCAGCCGCTGCACTGGCGACTGCTCGACGGAGCGACCTGCCGCTTTGCCGGATCGCAGCGCCACTGGCGCGTGCGGCTGATCCCGCTGGGGACGGATGTGCAGAACCCGGCAGGCTTCGAATTGCTGCTGATCGCCGAGGAGCCGCTCACCGCGCCGACCGAGCCCGATCCAGCTGAAGAAGGCGCACCCGAAACATCGCCCACACGGCTTGTCGGCACTGCGCTCACCCCGGTGTTGCGCCAGCCGGTCGCGAGGATCATCGCCAATGCCGAGACGATCCGCGCGCGGCTCGCTGGACCTTTGCGGGACGAATATAGTGAATATGCCGGCACTATCGCGAGCGCCGGGCAGCATCTTGCCGCCATGCTCGATGATCTCGCCGATCTCGAAGTGGTCGAGACCCCCGGCTTTGCCACGGCGAAGGAGCCAGTCGATCTGGCTGACGCCGCAGCGCGAGCGGCGGGCATTCTCGGCGTGCGTGCGCGCAACCGCGACACCGTGCTGGTGACCGAGGGTGTGCGTGGCGAAGCGGTCGCCACGGCCGAGTTCCGGCGGGTGCTCCAGATCCTCATCAACCTGATTGGCAATGCGATCGCCTATTCGCCCGCAGCGAGCTCGGTCACGATCACGGCGCACGGGTTGAGCGAGGGCAGGGTCGCTGTCACCGTCGCCGACGAAGGCCCCGGCGTTACCCCCGAACAGGCCGAGCGCATCTTTGATAAGGGCGAACGTCTGGGCCGCGATAATGACGGCGGGCGAGATAGGGGGTCAGGCCTCGGCCTCTACATCTCGCGCCGTCTGGCCGAGGCGATGGAGGGTAGTCTGACGGTGGAAAGCGCACCGGGTGGAGGGGCGCTGTTCCGGCTTGAATTGCCGCGCGGCTGAAACGTGGGGCTTCAATCGCACGCTCGCGCGTCACTTGTGCTGACGGTAATTAGCAAACCCAAACAGCGCGCCGCCGATAGCTGCCGTGGCGAGTCCGCGCACCACCCAGTCGTCCTGACCCAACATGAAGCTGTCTGCTGGCCAAGCTAGCAGTCCGGCGCCTTGCAAGGCCCAGATGATGCCCATCGCGAGAAGGAATATGCCTACCGCGCGGAGCATCATCATGGGAATTGACTCGGATTAGCGCTGGTCGAGCGAGATATAGTCGCGCTCGGTCGGGCCGGTGTAGAGTTGGCGCGGACGCCCGATTTTCTGGCCGGGATCGCTGATCATTTCGTTCCACTGCGCCACCCAGCCCACGGTGCGGGCCAACGCGAAGAGCGCGGTGAACATGGTGGTCGGGAAGCCGATCGCCGAGAGGATGATGCCCGAATAGAAGTCGACATTCGGGAACAGCTTCTTCTCGATGAAGTAGGGATCGTTCAGCGCGATCTCCTCCAGCCGCAGCGCGGTTTCGAACAGCGGGTCGGTGACCTTCAGCGCCTCAAACACTTCACGCACGGTCTTCTGCATCACCGTCGCGCGCGGGTCGTAATTCTTGTACACGCGGTGTCCGAAGCCCATCAGGCGGAACGGATCGTTCTTGTCCTTCGCGCGTTCGATGTAATGCGGGATCTTGTCGGGCGTGCCGATTTCCTTGAGCATGTTGAGCGCCGCTTCATTCGCGCCGCCATGCGCCGGGCCCCACAGGCAGGCAATGCCGGCCGCGATGCAGGCAAATGGGTTCGCGCCCGAGGAACCGGCAAGACGCACGGTCGAGGTCGAAGCGTTCTGTTCGTGATCGGCGTGGAGGATGAAGATGCGGTCGAGCGCGCGTTCAACCACCGGGTTCACAATGTAGGGCTCAGCCGGGACACCGAAGGTCATGCGCAGGAAGTTGCCGGTGTAGCTCAGCGAGTTGTCCGGATAGACGAAGGGCTGGCCGACCGAATACTTGTAGGCCATCGCTGCAATCGTCGGCATCTTGGCGATCAACCGGTGTGAGCTGATCGTGCGGTGCGTGGGATCGGAGATGTCGGTGCTATCGTGATAGAATGCCGACAGCGCGCCGACCACGCCGCACATGATCGCCATCGGGTGTGCGTCACGGCGGAAGCCACGGTAGAAGGTCATCAGCTGCTCATGCAGCATGGTATGGCGGGTGATAGTGTAGCTGAAATCGTCGAGCTCGTCCTTGTTCGGCAACTCGCCGTTGAGCAGCAGATAGCTGACTTCCATGAAGCTGGAGTGTTCGGCCAGCTGGCCGATTGGGTAGCCGCGGTGCAGCAGCACACCTTCATCGCCATCAATGTAGGTCAGCGCGCTTTCGCAGCTGGCGGTCGAGGTGAAGCCCGGGTCGAAAGTGAAGGCCCCGGTTTGCGCGTAGAGCTTGCGGATGTCGATCACATCCGGCCCGGTGCTGCCTTCGAGCACGGAATAGTCGAAGGATTTGCCCCCGAGTTCGAGTTTCGCCAGCTTGTCTGCCACGATGTTTCTCCTGTCCAAGTTTTCTGCCCCCGCAGCGGCGCAGCTACGCAGCCTGTGCGTCGAGCCGAGCGAGAGCTTCGTCCCGGCCCAAGAGGACCAGTACGTCAAAGATACCGGGTGAGGTGGTCGTCCCGGTCAGCGCCGCTCGCATCGGCTGCGCCAGCTTGCCAAGTCCCAATCCCTGCTCCTCGGCGAGCGCCTTCGTAGTGGCTTCGAGCGCCTCGCTTGTCCAGTCGTTTTGCGCAGCCAATTGGTCGTGAACCTTGCGCAAGATTGCGGGCGCATCGCCTTCCAGCAGGGCAGCCGCCTTCTCGGTCATGGAGAGCGGACGCTTGGCGAACAGAAATGCTGCACCTTCAACCACTTCATTGAGGTTCTTTGCGCGCACTTTGAGCACTGGCATGGCGCGGGCGAGCAGGTCTTCGTCAGCCGTCTCGCCAATTCGCGCGGCGACCAATGCGGCAAGGCGGGCATCATCGGCCTCGCGCAGGTAATGGCCGTTCAGGTTTTCGAGCTTCTTGATGTCGAAGCGCGAAGGGCTCTTGCCGACACCAGCCAGATCGAACAGCGCGACCGCTTCGTCGCGGGTGATTTCCTCGCGGTCGCCGTGGCCCCAGCCAAGCCGCAGCAGGTAGTTGAACAGCGCTTCGGGCAGGATGCCGAACTCGTCACGATAGGCCTCAACGCCAAGCGCACCGTGACGCTTGGACAGCTTTGCCCCATCCGATCCGTGGATCAGCGGAATGTGGGCATAGACCGGATCGGGCCAGTTGCCCTCGATCGCGTTCATCGCACGATTGATCGGCAGTTGGCGGAAGGCGTTGTTGAGGTGATCGTCGCCCCGTATCACGTGAGTCACGCCCATGTCGTGATCGTCGACCACCACCGCGAGCATATAGGTCGGCGTCCCGTCCGCGCGAAGGATGATGTAATCATCGATCTCCTCGTTCCTCACCGTCACCGCGCCTTGCACCTGGTCGTGGATGGTGACCTCGCCCTCGGTCGGGGTCTTGAGGCGGATTGTGAAAGGCGCGCCCTCCGGGGCCTCCGCAGGATCGCGATCGCGCCAGCGCCCGTCATAGCGCAGTGGTTGCTTGTTCATGCGCTGGTCGTTGCGCATCGCTTCCAGCTCTTCGGGGGTGGCAAAGCACTTGTAAGCGTGGCCAGCGTTGAGCAGTTGCCATGCGACTTCGGCATGGCGCTCGGCCCGGTCGGACTGGAACACCGGGGGCGCATCGTACTCGAGGCCGAGCCAATCAAGCCCTTCGATGATCGCGTCAATCGCCGCTTGGGTGGAACGCTTGGCGTCTGTATCCTCAATCCGTAGCAGCGTGCGACCACCGTGGTGCCGAGCATAAAGCCAGTTGAAAAGCGCGGTGCGCGCGCCGCCAATATGCAGGAACCCGGTAGGCGATGGGGCGAAGCGGGTCACGACTTCGCCCGGCGCGCTTGCGAGGGGGGTGCTGCTTTCGCTTGCCATTGGCTTCGACTTCCTGTTCAATTTGAACGGCTTGAGCGCCTGCCAGGCCGGTCGAGGGGACAAGCCGATGCGCGATGTGCCGATCGTTCCGATGGGGGAGGATCCGGGTAGCCTGAGTAGCCCCGGAGAACCGACGCCGCGCCCTTGGCAAACCATGCGGCGATTGTCCAGCACCCGAGGCCTCGGCAGGCGGCTACTGGACGGGGCGGAGTGCTTTCTTGGCGAGGCGGGCTTCGACCGTGCGCCGTGGCTGGCGGTGGTGTTCGCGCTCGGGATTATCGCATGGTTCGTGCTGCCCGAGGCGTGGCACTGGATCGTTTCGATGGCGTTGAGTGCCGGGCTGGCCTTGGCCGCGCTGGCGGTGTGGCCGACAGGGAGTAGCGCGGATGAGACCCGGGCCAACCTTCGCCTCGCGCTGGTCGTGTGCGGGCTGGTGTTCGCGGGCGGGATCGCCACGGTGTGGGCCCGTTCGGCGATTGTCGGGGCCGCGCCGATCCCCGCGCCGGTTGTCACCTTGCTCGAAGGCCATGTGCTTGCACGCGAAGATCAGCCAGCCGATGAGAGGTTGCGGTTGACGCTGGCGGTGCGGCTGCCGGCGGAGGGCGCTGAGACCGGATGGGCGCACAAGGTCAGGGTCAACGTGCCGCTGGCAGCCCTTGGCGAGGCCGGGGTGCCCGCTGGCATCACCGAGGGTGCGGTGGTGCGTCTGCGCGCCCGGTTGATGCCGCCAGCGAGCCCAATGCTGCCCGGCAGCTATGATTTTGCGCGAGCGGCGTGGTTCAAGGGGCTGGCGGCCACCGGCACTATGGTTGGCCCGTTGACGCTTGTTCGTCCTGCGCCTGAAGACAGCGGGATCGCCAATGTGCAGCGGTGGCTTTCGACCTATGTCCGCAGCCGGGTCGAGGGGTCGCCGGGGGCCATTGCGGCGGCCTTTGCCAGCGGCGACCGCGGGGGGATTGCCGAGGCTGATGAAGTAGCGATGCGCGATTCGGGCCTCACCCACCTGCTGTCGATCAGCGGGCTGCATGTGAGCGCGGTGATCGCGGCGGCCTATTTCGCCGCGCTGCGCCTGCTGGCGCTATGGCCCGCGCTGGCCTTGCGGGTGCGGCTGCCGGTAGTCGCGGCGGGGGTCGGCGCGCTGGCCGGGATCGGCTACACGCTGCTGACCGGCGCAGAGGTGCCCACGGTGCGCAGCTGCATCGCGGCGCTGCTGGTGCTGGGCGCGCTGGCGCTGGGCAGGGAGGCACTCTCGCTGAGAATGGTGGCGGTGGGGGCGGGATTTGTGCTGTTGCTCTGGCCCGAGAGCGCGATTGGCCCCAGTTTTCAGATGAGCTTTGCCGCGGTGCTGGCGATCATCGCCCTGTCGAACAGTGCGCCGGTCCGCGCCTTTCTTGCCCCGCGCGAGGAGTCGTGGTTTGTGCGCACCGGGCGTCAAGTGGTGATGCTGTTTGTGACCGGGGTGGTGATCGAATTGGCGCTGATGCCGATCGTGCTGTTCCATTTTCACCGGGCCGGATTGTATGGGGCGGTCGCCAATGTGGTTGCGATCCCATTGGTTACCTTTGTCTCCATGCCGCTGATTGCGCTAGGATTATTGTTCGATCTGATTGGCTTGGGCGGCCCGGCGTGGTGGCTCGTCGAGCGCTCGCTGGCACTGCTGCTCGCCATTGCCCATGTCACGGCGGGGCAGGCGGGCGCCGTGACACTGATGCCGCAGATAAGCGGCTTTGCGGTCGGATTGTTTGCGGCGGGGGGGCTATGGCTTGCGCTGTGGCGCGGCAGGGTCCGGCTTGCGGGGCTGGTGCCCGTGACGCTGGCGAGCGTGCTGGTGGCGCTGACCCCGATCCCCGATCTATTGGTGGCTGGTGATGGGCAGCACGTGGGCATTACTGTGCCTAGCCCTGATGGACCTCCGCTCCTGCTGTCTTTGCGCGATAGCCGTTCGTCCTACACGCGCGACAATCTCATGGAGCTTGCGGGCGTTGCGGCCGAGCCGGTGCCGCTGGCGGATTGGGACGGCGCGCGTTGCTCCTCGGCGTTCTGCACACTGACCTTGAACCGCGGCGGGAGGGACTGGGTGCTCTTGCTCGGGCGCGGGCGTGAACAGATCGAGGAACGCGCGCTGGCCGCGGCATGCGCCAAGGCGGATGTGGTTATATCGGAGCGGTTTCTGCCGCGTTCTTGCCGCCCGCGCTGGCTCAAGGCGGACCGACGCTATCTCCGACGGAGCGGGGGACTATCGATTGACCTCGCGAGTCAGACGATCACCAGAGTCGCGGCGGGGCTGGGTTCGCATGGTTGGTGGCGGATAGAGGAAAATCACCCTCGCCGCACCCTGCCGACAGCAGCAACGAGCCCGGGCCCAGGCGGACCTAACGCGGGCCAAGCGCCGCGCTGCGGGGGTCTGGAGGCAGCAAGGTCGCCTCAAGGGACTCCCTGAAGCGGCCTCACATTATTCTAAGCATTTGCAATCACAGAGTATTCAGGAAAGCGAACAGACTCGACATCCGCCAGCCGCGCCAGCGACTCAGTGATAGCGTCGCAGCAAACCTGCCAGCTTGCCCTGGACTTCGACTTCGTCAGGGCGGTAGAATTGCGGATCATAGGCCGCATTGGCCGGATCGAGCCGCACCTGACTGCCTTCGCGCCGCAGGTACTTGAGCGTCGCTTCCTCACCGCGCACCAGAGCGACCACGATCTCCCCGTCACGCGCGGTGTTTGTTCGCCGCACCAGCGCGAAATCGCCGTCGAAGATCCCCGCCTCGACCATCGAGTCCCCCGATACTTCGAGCGCATAGTGCTCACCCGGCCCGAGTAACGCAGCCGGAACTGGCAAAGTGGTCTGCCCTTCAAGCGCCTCAATCGGAGCGCCAGCCGCGATCCGGCCATGCAGCGGGAGTTCGATCACATCGTTCGCGGCGACCGCTTCCGCAACGCGCGGGGCGGGCGGAACCATTGGCACCACGTTGTCACCCGCGGTCACTGCAGCGCGGGCGGGGGTGGCATCTTCAGGCTGGCGGATCACTTCCAGCGCCCGCGCCCGGTTAGGCAGGCGGCGCAGGAAGCCGCGTTCTTCCAGTGCGGAAATCAGCCGGTGCACGCCCGACTTGCTCTTCAGTTCGAGCGCTTCCTTCATTTCCTCGAAACTCGGCGAGATCCCGGTCTCCTCCAGCCGCTGCTGGATGAAACGGATCAACTCGTGCTGCTTGGCCGTCAGCATGGATCAAATCTCCCTTGGTCGCATTCACGCCCGGCCCATCGGCTCGGCGCCAGTCCCACTTGTGCTCCAAGAGGCACCCGCGCCAATCAGCGCGTGGTGCGTTGCATGCACGTTCGATCCGCCATTAAGGTGAACGAACAAGGAACAATTAGGCAACTCAAAGTGGAGTGTCAAGCGCGCCTTGCGCCAAACCCGCGCATTTCAGCCATTTTGGAGCTTGTACACCGGAACAGGCTCGCCCGCGTTCAGGGCCGGAGAATGCGCCGGGCGGTCAATCAGGCAATCGGCCTCGGCTAGCGCGGACAGCGCGGAAGAGTCCTGCGATCCGGCCAGCCGCACATTGTCGCCATCACGCACCGCGCGCAGGAACTCACGCCGGGCCCCGACCGCCGGCAGGTCCTCGCCCGCGCGCAGCGTTTCAGACTTGGGGAGCGGATCGGGATCGCCCTGGCTCGCACGGATCAGTGGCAGGGCGAACAGGAGGGCGGTGACGAAGCTGGACACCGGATTGCCCGGCAGACCCAGCACCACTTGCGAGCCGCGCGTGGCGACCAGCAGCGGCTTGCCCGGCTTGATTGCGATTTTCCAGAAGGCAATCTGCGCGCCCCAATCGGTCAGTGCAGGCTTGATGAGGTCATGATCGCCCACCGACGCGCCGCCCGAGGTGATGAGGATGTCGGCCGCTTCGGCCTGTGCCAGACCTGCAGCGAGCGCGGCGCGGTCATCGGGGACGGGGCCGATCCGCGTGACTTCGCAGCCCAAGGGCGCGATCAGGGCGGCGATCATCGCGCCGTTGCTGGCCGGGATCTGGTGGGGGAGGCACTTGGCGGGGTCGCTGGCCAGCTCGTCCCCGCTGTCCATCACCGCGACCCGGACGGGGCGGGTGACAGTGACCTGCCCACGCCCGGCGGCAAGCGCCAGCGCCATGCGGCCCGCGGTGACGCGGGTGCCGCGTGTCAGCAGCAGATCGCCGCTGCGAAAGTCGAACCCGGCTAAGCGGATGTGGCGGCCGGGTGGGGGCAGGTCGGTAGCAGTGATGGTCCTTTCATCGCGTTCCGCATCCTCCTGTAACAGCACCCGATCTGCGCCTTCCGGCACGATCGCACCGGTTGAGATGCGCACGCATTCGCCTTGGGCAAGTGTGCCGGTGAAGGGCGCACCGGCACGGCTCTCCCCGACTAGCTTCCACGGGCCTTCGCCGGGGGTGAGTGCATACCCGTCCATCGCCGACAGGTTGGCAGCAGGCTGAGTCCGGACCGCGCGGATGTCCTCGGCAATGACGCAGCCGAGCGCAGCCTCGGTCGGGATCGACTCCAGCGGCAGCAGCGGGGCCAGCGCTAGCAGACGGGCTTGCGCTTGTTCGAGGCCCAGAAGGTCGGTCAAAGGGGCGCGTTCCAGTCGCCCGACTTGCCACCGGACTTGGCGATCAGGCGGACGTCGGAGATGACCATGCCCTTGTCGATCGCCTTGGCCATGTCGTAGATTGTGAGGAGTGCGACAGAAGCCGCTGTCATCGCTTCCATTTCCACGCCCGTTTGCCCGGTTAGCGAGGCAGTGGCGGTGGCGCGGATGGCCCAAGAACCATCGGTGTCCTCATATTCGAAATCCACGCTCACCGCTTCAAGCCCGAGCGGGTGGCACAGGGGGATCAGCTCGCCGGTGCGCTTGGCTGCCATGATCCCGGCGATCCGTGCTGTGCCGAGCACATCGCCCTTGGGCGCGTTGCCCTCCCGGATCGCGGCAAGCGCCTGCTCCGACATGGTGATCCGTCCCGATGCCACAGCGCGCCGCGCGGTGGAGGGCTTGCCGCCGACATCGACCATGCGGGCCGCGCCATCTGCGTCCAGATGGGTGAGTCGGTTGCCGGCGTCGTTCATGCCGAACACCGCCAAGCTGTCACGAACGGCGTGTTGGAGACACATGAGACACAGTCATGGTTCGAAAAAGCGGCCCGGACGCAAGAAGTCAGCAGGGCAGGGGCAAAATGGGTTTTGGCGCGGATCATGACCGGTCTTGTGCCCGAATTCGCCACAGTAGGACAGTCAGCGCTTTGATCAGGCCAGCCCGCTCAGCAGCGAGGCGGTGGCGCTCGCAATATCGTCAGCGCGCATCAGACTTTCACCGACGAGGAAAGTGCGCACGCCTGCCGCATCGAGCCGGGCGATGTCAGCATGGGTGTTGATTCCGCTCTCCCCCACCAGCAACGTGCCTTCAGGCGCGAGCGGGGCGAGGCGTTCAGTGACGGCGAGGCTGGTGGTAAAAGTCTTGAGGTCGCGGTTATTGACCCCGATCAGACGCGATGTGAGGACGCGCGCGGCGCGCTCCAGCTCGGCCTCGTCATGGACTTCGACCAGCACGTCCATGCCGTGATCGCGCGCCGCACTCTCGATCTCGGCCATCGCGCTGTCCTCCAGCGCGGCGACGATGATCAGGATCGCGTCGGCCCCGATGCTACGGGCTTCAAGACATTGCCACGGATCAACCATGAAATCCTTGCGCAGCACGGGCAGGGCGCAGGCGGCGCGGGCGGCGATAAGGTAATCCTCATGCCCCTGGAAATAGGGCGCGTCGGTCAGGACGGAGAGGCACGCTGCGCCGCCTGCTTCATAGGCGGCAGCGTGTGCGGCAGGGTGGAAATCGGCGCGGATCAGGCCTTTGGAGGGGCTCGCCTTCTTGATCTCGGCGATCAGGGCGTAGCCGGTGGCAGCGCGCTGGCGAAGCGCGGCTTCGAAGCCTCTGGGCGCGGTCTGGGCGCTGGCGAGGTCGGCCAGGGCGCGGTCTGTGATCGCCTGTTTGCGGGCGGCGACTTCCTCGCGCTTGGTGGCGCAGATTTCTTCGAGCTTGTTCATTTCGACTTTCACTATCTGAATTCGTCATCCCCGCGCAGGCGGGGATCCAGCTAACCTCGCGAGACCAGCCGGAACCAGCTGGATCCCCGCCTGCGCGGGGATGACAAGGATGTGGCTACTTTGCCATTTCGATCCAGCGTTCGAGCAGCCCCATCGCTGCGCCCGAATCCAGCGCCTCGCCCGCCATCGCGGCGCGTTCCGTCCAGTCGTTCCCGCGGCCCGCGACCGTCAGCGCACCGGCCGCGTTGAGCAGCACCGCATCGCGATAGGGGCCGGGGGTGCCCATTAGCAGCGCTTTCAAGGCCGCCGCATTGTGCTTCGCATCATCACCGCGGATCGCTTCGATCGGGGCGTGCGGCAATCCGGCAATGCTCGCATCCAATCGCTCCATCGTGAAGGCGTTGCCGGTGACCACCGCCACCTCGTTCCCGCCCGCGAGGCTCAATTCGTCGAGCCCTTCGTCGCCCGAGACGATCAGCGACTTGCCGGTGCCGAGCCGCGCCATCGCTCCGGCATAGATCGGGACATAGGCGGGCCGCGCGATGCCGATCAGCTGGCTTGTCACCTTCGCGGGGTTCGACAGCGGGCCCATCAGGTTGAAGATCGTGCGCTTGCCGATTTTCAGGCGAATGGGCTGGATGCGCGCCATCGCGGGGTGATGGTTCTTGGCAAACAGGAAGCAGATGCCGATCTCGGCGAGGGTGCGCTCCGCCGTCCGCCCGGCGGCGTCCATATCGAGGCCGAGCGCCTCCAGCGTATCCGCCGCGCCCGCTTTCGACGAGGCCGCGCGGTTGCCGTGCTTGGCGACCGGCACACCGCAGGCCGCGACCACGAGGCTGACGGCGGTCGACACGTTCAAGGTGTGATGCCCGTCGCCCCCCGTCCCGCAGACGTCGATTGCGTCTTCGGGGGCGTTGATCGGGATCAGCCGTGCCCTCAGCGCCCGCGCTGCGCCCGCAATTTCGTCCGCCGTCTCCCCGCGCGCGGACAGGGCGACGAGGAAGGCTTCGATCTCGGCTTCGGAGGGTGCGCCGTTGAGCAGCACGCCGAAGGCCGCTTCGGCCTCGGCCTCGCTCAGCGGTGCGGCGACATCGGGGAGGGTGCTCATGCGGTAAGCCTTGCAGGCATCACCGGCTCCAGACCGCACAGCCGCACGAAGTTCGCCAGCAGCGCGTGGCCATGTTCGGTGGCGATGCTTTCAGGGTGGAATTGCACCGAGTGAATCGGCAGGCTTTCGTGGCGGAAACCCATGACGCTGAGGTGATCCGCGCCGGGCGTTTCCGCATGGGCATTGGCGATCAGCTCAGGCGGCACATTCACCACCTCAAGGCTGTGGTAGCGGGTTGCGATGAAGGGCGAGGGCAGGCCTTCGAACACGCCCGTCCCGTCATGCGTGACCGGCGAGGTCTTGCCATGCATCAACCCGCCGCGCTGGACGGTGCCGCCGAAATGCTGGCCGATTGCTTGATGGCCGAGACACACGCCCATCAGCGGCTTGCCCGCATTGGCGCAGGCCGCGACCAGATCGAGGCTGATGCCCGCCTCATTAGGCGTGCAGGGCCCGGGGGAAATGAGGAACCCGGCCGCATTGGTGCGCAAGGCTTCTGCGGCGGTCATCGCGTCGTTGCGTTCAACGCGCACCTCGGCCCCCAGCTCCATCAGGTAATGCACGAGGTTGAAGGTGAAGCTGTCGTAATTGTCGATGACGAGAATCATTCTGCGGCTGCCTTCTTGCGTTTGGTCACCACGATGATTGGCCCCACGCGGCCCTTGTCTTGCCGCCCGCTCGCCGGGTCCCACAGGCTCGACACCTGCCCGTCGAGGTAGAGCGCGGTCGATACCTTCAGCTCATCGCGGAAGAACCGCGCCAATTGCCCGAAGCTGACCGGCGCGTCGGAAATCACGAAATGCGCTTTACCCGCCGCGTCGACGCCCACGCCGTTGCGGATCGCTTTTGACGGGCCGTCGTCCTGAATGTCCGGGTGGAGCTTGCCATCAATCAGCAGCAGCGGGCCGGATTGTGTACCGAAGTCCGGCCGGTCGCCCACGGTCTCGAAGAAGGTGTTGCTCCCCAGCACCCGCCATGTGTTGCCGGTGCCGAAGAACACCCCGTTGGGCTTCATGTAGAAATTGCCGTCGCCATTTGCGCGGTTAAGCTCTCCCAGCCGCTCACCGTTCTGGACGTAGTAGCCGATCGGTTTGAGGTCATCGCCGTACATCCCGCCATTGACGGCAAAGGCGATACGTTCGGGATCGACGCTGCCCGCGAAGGCGGAGAGCGAGCCGAACGGCTGCTTGTCCGCGCCGAGGTTCGCCATGGTGATCGCGTGCGTGGCGGGATCGGCAATGCAATGGGTAAGCGCCACAGTCTCGAATGTCACACTGCGGCAAGCAGACGGCCCGGCAGCCACGCTCGGCTTGGGGGAGGGCGAGCTGCTTTGCGTGACCGGCGATCCATCAAGGTTGACGGTGACAACCGCATCACCCGCCGGCGCCTCGGAACAGGCGGAAAGGGCGAGGATCAAACCGGCGGCGAGGAGGGCTGCGCGCGTCATTGGCCATACCCCGGCTCGCCCGCAACCCGCACAGCCTCACGCGCAGCGGCGATCAACGCGCCCGATTTGGCGCGGCATTCGGCGAGTTCGTAATCGGGATTGCTGTCGGCAACGATGCCAGCGCCCGCTTGCACATGCATCACCCCGTCCTTCACCACCGCGGTACGCAGCACGATGCAGCTATCAAGGCTGCCATCCGGGGCGAAATAGCCCACGCCGCCCGCATAGGCGCCGCGAGTCTCGGGTTCGAGCTCAGCGATGATTTCGCAGGCCCGGATTTTGGGTGCGCCTGACACGGTGCCTGCCGGGAAACCTGCAAACAGCGCGTCGAGCGCGTCTTTGTCGGGCGCGAGATTGCCAATGACATTGCTGACGATATGCATGACGTGGCTGTAACGCTCGATCGTGAAACTGTCGGTGACCTCTACTGTCCCCGCCGCCGCGACCCGGCCGACATCGTTGCGCCCGAGATCGAGCAGCATCAGATGCTCGGCCCGTTCCTTGGGATCGGCGAGCAGGCTTGCTTCGTTGGCAAGGTCTTCTTCGCGCGTCGCGCCGCGTGGACGGGTGCCTGCAATCGGGCGGATGGTGATTTCGTTCTCGCCCTTGTCGTTTGGGCGCACCCGGACGAGGATTTCGGGGCTCGATCCCACCAGCGCAAAACCCGGGAGGTCGAGGAAATAGAGGAACGGCGATGGGTTCACCCGCCGCAGCGCACGGTACAGCGCAAGCGGAGGTAGCGTGAAGGGGCAGGTGAAGCGCTGGGCCAGCACCACTTGGAAGATGTCGCCCGCCAGAATGTAGTCCTTCGCGCGCAATGCCATCGCCTTGTAATCGTCGGGCGCGATGACGGGGGCGAGATCGGGCAGGCTGCCGGGCACCGCATCGGTGGGGGCCGCAGGCATGGCCTGACCCAACTGGCTGAGGGTCGCATCGATCCGCTCGCCCGCGCGTTCGACGGCGGCGGCAGGATCGCTCGCCTCCCAGATCGGCGCGATGGCGAACAACGCGTTGGTCAGCCCGTCGAACACCAGAATAACCGTGGGCCGGACGAACAGCATGTCAGGCAGATCGAGCGGGCTGTCGGCGGCGCGGGGCAGAGTCTCGACCAGTCCGATCGTCTCGTAACCGAGATACCCGACGAGGCACGCGAGCGCGGGTGGCAGGCCTTCCGGCATCGGGTCAATGCGGCAGGTGGCTGCCAGCGCGCGCAGTTCTCGAAGCGCGTCACCGGGGCAGGGGGTGAAAGCCTCGCGGTCGCCGCGCCAATTGGGGTTGATCTCAGCCGCGTTGCCCTTGGCTCGGAACACCAGATCAGGATCGAGGCCGAGCAGGCTGTAACGCCCGCGCACTTCGCCGCCTTCGACCGATTCGAGCAGAAAATCCCCGCGTCCGGGCACGATGAGCCGCCGTGCTGCGCCGACCGGCGTGTCGCTGTCGGCGATAATCCGCCGCCACACCAGCGCAGCGCGGCCCTCGGCCAGCATGGCTGCGGCTGTGGCGGCGTTTTCGGGCAGGCCTGTAGCAGCGCCGGAGAGGGGTGCAGTCACGAAGTCAGCCCGCCAGTTGCTTACTGTTCGCCCGAGAGCCGCTTGCGCACCGCCGCGATGGCGGGCTCGTTGCGGGTCACGCCCAGCGACTTGCGCATGGCGGCGGCGGCCTGAGCGCGATATTCATCACTCAGCGCCGTGCCAAGCTGCTGGCGGGTCTGGGCGACGAGTTCGGGCTGCTGGTCGAGCGGCAGGGTGCTGATGTCCTCCAGCGCGACGACATACCAGCCAAGCCCGCGCGGGCCTTCGAGCGATTTGACTGTCCCTTCAGCCATGCTGAATAGCAGCACCAGCGGCGGCGCAATCCGCTGACGCTGGCTGGCGAGCAGTTCGCGGCGTTCCAGATCGATCGCCTCACGCTCGAAGCCGGGCTTGTTCTCGGCGGCCATTGCCGCAGCCAGCGGCGTTCCGGCACGCACCTTGGCCATGATCCGGTCAGCCGCCTGCTTGGCGAGAACGGCACCCTGACTGCGCTTCCACCCGGCGATCGCACCTTCGCGCACGTCGGAGAGCGGCGCGGCGCGGGCTTCATCGACGCGGGCGACTTCGAAGATCACGAATTGTTCGGCTTCGACCTGCGCCAGCTGCGGCTCGCTTTCTTCCATCTGGAAGGCGGTGGTGAGTAGTGGTGCGAGCTGCGGGACGATCTGCACCTGCGGCTGCCCGAAGGCGCGCCCGTCAGCCAGCAGCGCCGGAGTGGTCTCGACCTTCAAACCATAGGCTTTGGCAACTTCGGCGAACGCCGTCCCGCCGTCGATTTCGGCTTCGATTTCCGAGGTGAGATCGGCGATTGCGGCGGCGCGCTTTTCGGTGGTGAGCTGTTCTGTCAGCTCGGGCGTCACCTGCGCCAGCGTTCGGGCGGGCGCGCGTTCGATTGTGTCGACCCGCGCCACATACCAGCCGAGCGTGCCCTGTGCGGGATCGACAACGCCGCCCTCGCTGGCCTTGAAGGCGGCTTGGGCAAAGGCGAAACTGGTGGCGCTCGCCATGGCTTCGCGGGTGCGCGCCGGTGAGCGCGAGGCGGTGAAGTTCGCCTCGCGCGCAACCGCCTCAAGCGAGGCTCCAGCGCGGATGCGGGCGGTGAGCGCCTTGGCCGCGTCCTCGGTGGGAACCACAAAGCTGGAGACGACGCGGCTCTCGGAGGCTTGATACTTGGCGGCATCGCGCTTGAACCGCTCGGCGATTTCGGCCGGAGTGGGCGCGGCGTTGACCTTGAGCGTGTCCGTACCGAACACGGCAAAGCGGAGCGTGCGCCGCTCGGGGCGGACGAACTGGGCACGGTTGTCGTTATACCAGGCGGTCAGCTGGCTCTCGGACGGGTTCCCGGCGGGCGCGAAGGCCGCGCTCGGGATCAGAGCGATCTCGCCCTTGCGCTTTTCCAACACCAGCGCGGCATATTGACGCGCAACCTTTTCGGGCAGCCGCGGTGCCGACACAGCCGAGCGCAGCAATTGCTGCTCGATCAGATCAATCGCGAGGTCGCGGCGGAAGGTCGCGTCGGTCAGACCGCGCTGGCCGATTGCGGCAAGATAGGCCTGCTGGTCGAACTGTCCGGTTAGACCCTGGAAGGCCTGAATCTGCAAAATCTCACTGTTCACGAGGTTTTCGCCGGCGCGCAGGCCATAGTCCTTGCCATATTGGCCCACGGCAAAGCGGTCGATCATCTGCTTGATCACTTCATCAAGCGAACCCTCGGCGATGAATTCGGGCATGGTCAGTGTGGGGTTGCTCTGCCGCACCTGCGCCAGAGCATTGTTCGCCGAGACGCTGAGATCGGAAATCGGGATCGCTTCACCGCCCACCACAGCCATGCGGTCGGTATTGGTCACGCCGCCGAAATTCGTGTTGCCGAGGTCCGAGGCGACAAAGGCCAGCGCCATCAGACCAAGGAAGGCAAGAAAGATCGGCAGCCCGATCTTCGATTGGAAAAAGCGGCGGAAAAACGAAAACATGGCGTGATTGACCCATCCGAGGCTGGCTGATGGCAGGACGCGAGCGTCCGTTGCGCACACCGCGATCGCTCGCGCTGCCCGGGCGCTTTAGAGGCCCTGCGACCGCACGGCAACAGGTGGCTGCGCGTTTTGACTAGTCCGGCTTCCTCGGCTAGCGGACGCGGGCCCGGGGCACTACAGCAAGCACAGAATCAGAACCCGCCTAGGGCTATCCCTCTCAATTATATAAAGTGCAGGACAAGTCATGACCCGCCGACCCTACATCGTCGGAAACTGGAAGATGCACGGCACCCGCGCGATGCTGTCCGAAGCGCGTGCGATCGACCGTGCGGCCCAGCGTCACATGAAGGTCGAAGTGGCGCTCGCGCCGCCTTACACCCTTATCCATCCGATCCACCGCGAAGCTGAACAGATCGGCGTTGGCGCGCAGGACTGCCACCATATGGATGGCGGCGCGCATACTGGCGATATCTCGGCGGCGATGATCGCTGATGCCGGTGCGAAGTTCGTGATCCTTGGCCATTCCGAACGCCGCACCGAACACGGCGAAAGCGATGCCCGCGTGCGCGCCAAGGCCGAAGCCGCGCTGGCAGCAGGCCTGCGGATCATCATGTGCTGCGGCGAAAGCGAGGAAACGCGCGAATCGGGCAAGGCGGTTGCCTTCGTGAAGAAGCAGCTCAAGGCCTCGCTCCCGCCAGCAGATCAAATGCCCGCCGACATTGGCGACAAGCTGACGGTCGCCTATGAGCCAATCTGGGCGATCGGCACCGGCCATGCCGCCACCACCGACGATATCGCCGAGATGCACGGCGCGATCCGCGCGCTTTTGGTCGAGCTGTTCGGCGAGGAGCATGGGCACGACGTGCGCATCATCTATGGCGGCTCGGTCAAACCCGAGAACGCCGCTGCGATTTTCGCTGTCCCCGATGTGGGCGGCGCGCTTGTGGGCGGTGCGAGCCTGACGGCGGATAGCTTCATGGGCATCGCCCTTGCCGCAAGCGAGCCGTTCGAGAACTGACGCGCCAATGCTGTGACGGGCGTGAAGGCGGTGCGGGCTTGCCGCGCAGGCCTTGCGCCCCTACATGGCGCGCAAGCAATGCAACCGGGCGGTCAATCGCCCTCGGCCACGAGAATCGTTCATGTCCTTGTTCATCTTCCTCACCGTGATCCAGGCCCTCGTGGCCGCCGCGCTGGTCGGCGTCGTGCTGATGCAGCGCTCTGAAGGCGGCGGGCTCGGTATCGGTTCCAGCCCCGGCGGGGCATTTGGTGCGCGCGGTGCGGCTGATTTCCTGACCCGGTCGACCAAGTGGCTGGCGGTGGCCTTCGTGACGCTTTCCATCGTTCTGGCAGCGCTCGCCGTGCGTGAAAGCCGTGTCGGCGGGGTGACGAGCACGCTCGATCGCAATGCGCCCGGCGCCGCGGCTCCGGCAGTGCCTGACCTTTTGGCTGATCCCGTTCCTGCTCCTGCTCCGGCTCCGAACGAAGTGGCGCCTTCGCCCGCTGCACCGGCACCTGCGGCTCCGGCCGGACAGTAATCGTTCGCATGGGGCGGCGCGCTGCTGTCCCGCGGCCATAAAATCGACGTGACTGTGGATGGCACGCATCCTGTGCGGCGCAATTCGCTTGCTCCGAATCCTTCCTGTTGCTTAAGGCCCAAATCCCATGGCGCGGTACATTTTCATCACCGGCGGCGTGGTCTCCTCGCTCGGCAAAGGTCTCATGGCAGCCTCACTGGCGAGCCTGCTGCAGGCGCGTGGCTACAAGGTCCGCATCCGCAAGTTCGATCCCTATCTCAACGTCGATCCGGGCACGATGAGCCCGTACCAACACGGTGAGGTCTATGTGACCGATGACGGGGCCGAGACCGATCTCGACCTCGGGCATTACGAGCGCTTCACCGGTGTCTCTGCGCGGCAAAGCGACAACATCACCTCTGGCCGGGTTTACCGCGACATCATCGCGCGCGAGCGGCGCGGCGACTATCTTGGCGCGACGGTGCAGGTGATCCCGCACGTCACCGACGAGATCAAAGCCTTCGCGCTCGCCGATCAGGACGATCATGATTTTATCCTGTGCGAGATTGGCGGCACGGTGGGCGACATCGAATCGCTGCCCTTCATGGAAGCGATCCGCCAGCTCAGGAACGAACTCGAGCCGCTCCAGACCCTTTCGGTCCACGTGACGCTGGTGCCCTACATCAAGGCTGCCGGCGAGCTGAAGACCAAGCCGACCCAGCATTCGGTGCGTGAACTCGCCAGCCTGGGGATCAAGCCCGACATTCTGCTGTGCCGGGCCGAGCACCCGATCCCGGAAAGCGACCGCCGCAAGATCGCGCAGTTCTGCAACGTGCGCGCCGAAGCGGTGATCCAGGCTCTGGATGCGCCTTCGATCTATGCGGTGCCGCAGCAATATCACGCCGAAGGTCTCGACGCCGAAGTGCTCCGCGCGTTCGGCATCACCGATGCGCCCGCGCCCGATCTTTCGGCGTGGGAAGATGTGACCGATCGCCAGTTCAACCCGGAAGGCGAAGTGACGATTGCTGTGGTCGGCAAATATGTCGGTCTTCAGGACGCTTATAAAAGCCTCAACGAGGCGCTGGTGCATGGCGGTCTCGCCAACCGGGTCAAGGTCAACATCCGCTGGATCGACGCCGAAATCTTCGAAGGCGACGACGAATCGCAGATCATCGCGGCGTTGGAGCCGATGCACGGCATTCTTGTCCCCGGCGGGTTTGGCGAGCGCGGAAGCGAAGGCAAGATCGCCAGCGTCCGCTTCGCGCGGGAACGCAACGTGCCGTTCTTTGGCATCTGCCTCGGCATGCAGATGGCCTGCATCGAAGGGGCGCGTGCGGCCGGTTTTGCCGATGCTTCGTCGACCGAGTTCGGCCCGACGGATAGCCCGGTGGTCGGCATCATCACCGAGTGGATGAGCAAGGAAGGCCTCCAAAGCCGCGCCGAAGGCGGCGATCTGGGCGGCACCATGCGTCTGGGCGCTTACCCGGCCAAGCTCAGCTCCAACAGCCACACCTCGCAGATCTATGGCGGGGCCGAGGTCATCTCCGAACGCCACCGTCATCGCTATGAGGTCAACAGCGCCTTCATTGAGCCGCTGGAAAAGCAGGGCCTGATTTTTGCCGGCATGTCGCCTGATGGGCTGCTGCCCGAAATCGTCGAGCGGCCCGACCATCCGTGGTTCGTGGGCGTGCAGTTCCATCCGGAGCTGAAATCGCGGCCCTTTGATCCGCACCCGCTGTTCGCCGGGTTCATCGCAGCTGCGCTGGAACAGTCTCGACTCGTCTAAGTCCTTATCCTGTCACTTTTCCTAGCGTTCAGCCTGACCTTGAACCTGTGGCACTCGGCCGGCTAAGGGAAGGCGAGAGCGGCGATTAGTAAGTCTTTGCAATTCTTTGTTTCACAAGCGGGACTCGCTGTGTCGCTTCCTTACAAGGTTTGCAGATATGCCTTGCGTGTTAATGCCTTTACGCTTTAGACGAACGTAAGATTTAATGATTTTTAGGACCGATCGCGCTGAGTCTAGCGAATTGCTGCTGAACACCCATGCAGTGACTCGATCCGGCTTCGGCGGGTCCTTACGAAACAGGCTTGTCTGGTCTTGTCCGTCTTCTGCGACCCGGACGGATAGGTTCAGACGAGGCGGCGCAAGCCGCGGGGGCGGATCGCAAGATCCGCCCCCTTTAATTTACATCATCGACTTGAACCGGGCGTGCCTCAGGCAGCACTGGCCGTATCGTCACCTTCGTTGGTCGGGACGCCGGTGAGCGTGGTGGTGCCACCAATCGCGATCTTGCGAGGCTTCATCGCGTCAGGCACTTCGCGCACCAGATCGATGATCAGCAGGCCATCGGCCAGATCAGCACGTTCGACCCGGACGAAATCGGCCAGTTCAAACCGGCGGTCAAAGCCGCGGTTGGCAATGCCGACATGGATCAGCTCCGAGCCATCCTCAGCCTCATCACGCTTACGGCCTTGCACCACCAGCAAGTTCTGCTGGGCGGTGATGTCGATATCCTGCGGGCGGAAACCGGCCACCGCGAGGGTGATGCGGTAATTGTCTTCGCCCCGGCGCGAGATGTTGAAGGGGGGATAATTGTCGCCAGCGTTCAGGCGAGCCTGATTTTCGAGCAAGTCGAACAGGCGATCAAAGCCAACGGTCGAGCGGCGGTAGGGGGTGAAATCGAAACGGGACATAGTTGCAAATCCTCTTGGTTGAGCAATTTGGTTCGGATGCGGGCCTGCCGGATGCAGCACCCGCCTTGTCGCCGTTGTCGTTTCCCAACACTGGCGAAACGCGGCGACACCGCCTATCTGGTTTATCCACCCGCGCTTTCAAGAGCATTTGGCAAGAGGGACCTATGGCCAGCCCACAGATCGATATCTACACCAAGTTCGCCTGCCCCTTCTGCGTGCGTGCCAAGCGGTTGCTGACGCAAAAGGGCGCCGATTTCACCGAGCATGACATCACCATGGGCGGTTCACGACGCGACGAGATGCTCGCCCGCGCGCCTAACGCGATGACGGTGCCGCAAATCTTCATCGGCGATGTCCATGTTGGCGGGTCGGATGATCTCGCCGCACTGGAAGCTGCGGGCAAGCTCGACGCGTTGCTGGCGGGCTGATGCCGACCATCGGGGTGCTCCAGATGTGCTCGGGGGTCGACCCCCAAGCGAATCTTTCCGTCATTGAGGATGCGGCAAAGCAATGCGCCAAACGCGGCGCGTTGATGCTGTTCACGCCCGAAATGTCGCTGCTGCTCGACCGCGACCGTACCCGTGCGCGGGAGTGGATCGAAAGTGACCGACCCGCAGACATGATTGAAAGCCTTTCGGTGATCGCTGCCAAGCAGCACCTAGATATCGTGATCGGATCGATGCCGGTGGCAACGCCCAGCGGCAAATGGGCGAACCGCACCCATTATTTCCACCCCGATCTTGGCCCGCCCGTCACCTATGACAAGATTCACATGTTCGACGTCGAGCTGGCGACGGGGGAGGCATGGCGCGAAAGCGCGGCCTACGAACCGGGACGTGACGTGGTGGCGGTGGAGGATACGCCGCTGGGCCGGCTTGGCCTGACGATCTGCTACGACCTGCGCTTTCCCGCACTCTTCGGCGAACTCGGCAACCGGCGCTGCGATGCCATTGCCGTGCCAGCCGCTTTCACCAAGCCTACCGGCGCTGCCCATTGGCACGTACTGCTGCGCACCCGGGCAATCGAGGCGAGCGCTTTCGTCATTGCCGCCGCTCAGGTAGGCAAGCATGAGGACGGACGTGAGACCTATGGCCACAGCCTCGTCGTCGATCCGTGGGGTGAGGTTCTGCTCGACATGGGCGGAGACGCGCCGGGCCTTGGCTTCTGTGACATCGACCTTGCCCGCATCGCCGAAGTTCGCGCGCAGGTGCCCGCCCTTGCCAACCGCCGCCAAATTGCCACATCCTGATCTGCGATGATCGTTTTCGACCTCTCCTGCCATGAAGGCCACCGCTTCGAGGGCTGGTTTGCCTCCTCGACCGATTATGCGGACCAGCACGCGCGCGGATTGCTCGCCTGCCCGTCCTGCGGCTCGGCCGATGTGAGCAAGGCGCCGATGGCACCGGCTGTGCCGGCCAAGGGCAACACCCGGCAGGAAGTCCTGCCGTCAGAGGCACCGCGGCAGGTCGCCAACACGCCGATGCCGCCCGAGGTGCAAAAGGCCCTCGCCGCATTGGCCAAAGCGCAGGCAGCTGCGCTCAAGAACAGCACATGGGTGGGCGACAAGTTCGCCGAGGAAACCCGCAAGATGCATTATGGCGAGCGTGTCGAAGCTCCGATCCACGGGCAGGCGAGCCTCGCCGAGGCCAAGGCGCTGATCGAGGAGGGCGTGCCGGTCGCCCCGCTGCCGTTCCCCGTGGCGCCGCCCGAAAAGTTGAATTGAAACGCGTTTTGTCTTCCGCATCGCCTCCGCGATGCGGTCCTCGCTAGGCGCGCAGCACAGCTGCGCCCACTGCGGGCGGCCAGTCGGCCTTGCGGCCTTACGGGCCGATATTGCGCCTTACGCTGACCCTGCTATTGCTCGCCTCGGGACCCCGTAGCTCAGCCGGATAGAGCATCAGATTCCTAATCTGGGGGCCGCGCGTTCGAATCGCGCCGGGGTCACCACTATGCTTGCAGCCGCTGCCAGCGTCGCTCGGCATAGAGCGCCAACCCCAGCACTCCGCTCGACATGGCGAGCATCAGCGCGCAGGTGCCGCCCCAGCCGCCAAAATCATAAACCGCCGTGCCCAGCGCGCTACCGATCGCACCGCCGACAAACATCGTCACGATATAGGAGGTGGTCAGCCGTGTGCGGATTTCCGGGGCGAGGGTGAAGAGCGTCATTCGTCCGGTCACATCAATGGTCGGCCCGACCATGTTGACCACCAGCAGTGGCACGAGCACGCCCCAGATGCTGAAGCCGAGCGGATAGAACAGCGCGATGCCGAAAATCTGCACCGCCGCTGCCGTCAACCGGGCCTTGCGCGGGCCGACTTTATCGGCCCAACGCCCTAGCCGAGGCGTGGTGAACACGCTGATCGCCGCAACGCCCGCGAGATAGCCGACATCATCCGTCCCGTAGCCCATGGTGGGGCTGGTGAGATGCAGCGCCAGTGCCAGCCAACTGGCGGTGAAAATCGCGAAGTTCAGGCCCTGAATCGCGGCTGAAATCCGCATATCCGGGTGCTTGGCCGCCAGCGTGAAGACCGATGCGATCAGCGCGCCGTAACGCGCCTGAGATTGCTTGGGCGCGGCAGGCTCGCTGCGCATGGCGATGGGGAGGAAGGCGGTCACCGCGGACATCAATCCGAACGCACCGACATAGACCGTGTGCCAGTCGGCATGCTCGGCGATGATCCCAGCGCCGACCCGCGCGACGAGAATTCCGAAGATCACCGCCGCGGTCAGCTGCGCGGTGACTTGCCCCAGCCGCTCAGGCGCGACGCGTTTGGAGGCGAAAGCCGGGATCAGATAGGGCGCGATGGTGACGAAGCCGAGCAGGGTGGAAGCGGCGGTGAACAGCACCAGTTCCTGCGCCAGCACCATGCCGCCAAGGCACACAGTCTGCGCGGCGACGAAAACCATACACAGCCGCCGGTTCGAATAGAAATCGCCCAGCGGCAGTAGCAGGAGGATGCCCAGCGCCAGCGCCAACTGATTGAGCGCCGGGACCAACCCGATCTCCGCCTCGCCAACACCGAAGGCGCGGGCGACTTCGCCGATGATCGGGTGGATGTAATAGGCGTTGGCGGTCACCACCGCGATGGTGAGCGCCAGCGCCCGCTCCTGCGTGCGGGTGAGATAGGCGGGGGCAGGGGTTCCTTCCATTACTATGGTGAGTAGCAGATCGAAACGGGATTGCCATGCCCGCCATCTTGCCCAAAAGCACCCAAATTGATGAGGTGGACTTGGCTGCGGGGAGCGGGCAAGCCTCCCGCCAATAGCAGGAGAGAAGGCTTGTCGATGTCCCGCCACGAACCCGAGGAAATCGCCGAAATCCGGCGCGCTGTGCGCAGCCTGTGCGAAGGTTTTCCAGGGGAGTATTGGCGCGCCAAGGATGCGGTTCGGCAGTACCCGGCGGAATTCGTTGACGCGCTGACCAAGGCGGGTTTCCTTGCCGCGCTGATCCCGGTTGAACACGGCGGCAGCGGTCTCAGCTTGGAGGCGGCCTGCGTGATCATGGAGGAGATTCAGGCCTCTGGTTGCAACGGCTCCAGCGCCCATGCGCAAATGTACATCATGAACACGCTGCTGCGCTACGGCTCCGAGGCGCAGAAGGCGGCCTATCTCCCCCGCATCGCCACCGGCGAATTGCGCTTGCAGGCCTTCGGCGTCAGCGAGCCAACCAGCGGCACCGATACTCTCAGCCTGAAGACCCGCGCAGTCCGAGACGGGGACGAATACATCATCACCGGCCAGAAGATCTGGACCAGCCGCGCCGAACATTCCGACCTGATGTTGCTGCTCGCCCGCACCACCCCGCGCGAGGAGGTGGCGAGCAAGACCGAGGGGCTTTCGATCTTCCTTGTCGATATGCAGGCTGCGCTGGCGGGCGGCATGACGGTCAAGCCGATCCGCACCATGATGAACCACTCGTCCTGCGAAGTGTTCTTCGATGATCTGCGCATCCCGGCAAGCGCGTTGGTGGGTGAGGAGGGGAAGGGCTTCCGCTACATCCTGTCGGGGATGAACGCCGAACGCATCCTGATCGCCGCCGAGTGCATCGGCGATGCAAAGTGGTTCATCGAGAAGGCGACGGGCTATGCCAAAGACCGCTCAGTTTTCGCCCGACCCATCGGCCAGAACCAGGGCGTGCAGTTCCCGATCGCCCGTTGTTACGCGCAGATGCGCGCCGCAGAGCTGATGGTGTATCATGCCGCCCGGGTTTACGACGAGGGCGGCAATCCGGGCGAGGAGGCCAACATGGCCAAGCTGCTCGCGTCTGAAGCCAGCTGGGCTGCAGCCGACATGTGCGTGCAGACCTTCGGCGGTTTCGGGTTCGCGGAAGAATACGATGTCGAGCGCAAATTCCGTGAGGCGCGACTCTATACCGTGGCGCCGATCTCGACCAACCTCATCCTCTCCTACCTCGCCGAACACGTGCTGGGGTTGCCACGGAGCTACTGAAACCTGCAATCCCGCAGGAATTGCACGCATTGTGTCCCATTGTGTCGCATTGTTCTTGCAGAGGGCGAGCAGATATGATTCTGTTCAATTCAACGGATGAGGGATCTTTCGCGGCGATGCGCAAACCAGGATCAGAAAACAGGCTGAAGCGGTTTGGCGCCCTGGGTGCCTTGCTGCTGCTGACGGGCGTGGCTGTGGCGGGTCCGACGGGCCTGCTCGCCTGGAGCGAGAATGCTGCTGCGCTTGAGTTGCGCGAAAGCGAAATCGCCAAACTCACCGCCAAGCGCGATGCACTGCGCAACCGTGTGATGCTCCTCGATCCCGAGGCCGCCGATCCTGATCTGGCCAGCGAGCTGGTGCGCGATCAGCTTGGCGTGATGCGCGAAGATGAGGTCGTGATAACGCTCGAAGACTGACTTCGGGCAGCCGGCTCGGCTCACCTGATTTCGTATGCGTGAGCGGTTACCGTTACGGCTTGGCGTTGCGCGGGCCTTATCTCCCTGCCTATAGAACCATGATGCGCTTCTCCTCCCCATGAGTGCGCCAGAGAGAGGGATACTTGTCTTGGCCAAACAGCCTGCAAAGAAGTCCGCAACCGCTGCGGACGACGCCGATTTCATGCTCCACTCGTTGCAAGCCGCCTTCGAGGCCAAGAAGCGCTATGACGCTTCGCCGGAAGAGATGCTGGAGTTTTACCGCCAGATGCTGCTGATCCGCCGGTTTGAGGAAAAGGCCGGCCAGCTTTACGGCCTCGGCCTTATTGGCGGTTTCTGTCACCTCTATATCGGCCAGGAAGCCGTCGCGATCGGGCTGCAAAGCGCTCTCGACAATGAGCGGGACAGCGTCATCACCGGTTACCGCGATCATGGTCATATGCTTGCCTACGGGATCGATCCCAAGGTGATCATGGCGGAGTTGACCGGGCGCGAAGCCGGGATTTCCAAGGGCAAGGGCGGGTCGATGCACATGTTCTCGACCGAGCACAAATTCTACGGCGGCCATGGTATTGTGGGCGCGCAGGTGGCGCTGGGCGGGGGCCTCGCGCTCGCCCACCAGTATAACAATGACGGCGGGCTGTGCCTTGCCTACTTTGGCGACGGCGCAGCGAACCAGGGTCAGGTCTATGAGACCTTCAACATGGCGGCCTTGTGGAACCTGCCCATCGTCTTCGTGGTCGAGGACAACCAATACGCGATGGGCACCGCCAGTTCGCGCTCGTCTGCCGAAACCCGCTTCCACCGCCGCGGCACCGCGTTCCGCATTCCGGGGATGGAAGTGAACGGCATGGACGTGCTTGAAGTGCGCGCCGCAGCCGAAGTCGCTTTTGCCCATGTGCGCGCGGGCAAGGGGCCGGTGCTGATGGAGTGCAACACCTATCGCTATCGCGGGCATTCCATGTCCGACCCCGCCAAGTACCGTACGCGCGAAGAAGTGCAGGAACAGCGTGACCATCACGATCCGATCGAGGGGCTCAAGAAGACCCTGATCGAAGCAGGCAAGACCGAGGACGATTTGAAAGTGATCGACAAGGCGATCCGCGCCGAGGTGGCATCCGCTGCCGACTTTGCGGAAACCTCGCCCGAGCCGGGTGCGGCCGAACTCTACACCGACGTTCTGGTGGAGGCCTATTGAGCCATGGCGATTGAACTGAAGATGCCGGCACTTTCGCCGACGATGGAGCAGGGTACACTCGCCAAGTGGCTCAAGCAGGAGGGCGACCGGATCGAGCCGGGCGATATCCTTGCTGAGATCGAGACCGATAAGGCGACGATGGAATTCGAAGCCATCGACGAAGGTGTGCTGGAGAAGATTTTGGTCGCCGCTGGGACGGAAGATGTGGCGGTGGGGGCGGTCATTGCGCTGATCGCGGGGGAAGGGGAGGAAGAAACCCCAGCGCGAGTCTCCGCGCAGGCGGAGACCTCAGGTGATAGCGTGCAACCGACTGAGGCCCCCGCCTCCGCGGGGGCGCGCAGCGAGAAGATTGTTTATGCTCCGGCGGCTGATCCCGCCATCCCTGCCGGCACCACCCTCACCAGCACCACCGTGCGTGAAGCGCTGCGCGATGCCATGGCCGAGGAAATGCGCCGCGACCCACGTGTCTTCGTGATGGGTGAGGAAGTGGCCCAATACCAGGGCGCCTACAAGGTCACTCAGGGACTGCTAGCGGAGTTCGGTCCCAAGCGCGTGATCGATACGCCGATCACCGAATATGGCTTTGCCGGGATCGGCACGGGCGCGGCGATGGGCGGCCTGCGCCCGATCGTCGAATTCATGACCTTCAACTTTGCCATGCAGGCCATCGACCATATCATCAACTCTGCGGCCAAGACGAACTACATGTCCGGTGGCCAGATGCGTTGCCCGATCGTGTTCCGCGGCCCCAACGGCGCGGCCTCCCGCGTTGGCGCGCAGCACTCCCAGAACTACGGCCCATGGTATGCCAGCGTCCCCGGCCTGATCGTGATCGCGCCGTTTGACGCGGCCGATGCCAAGGGGCTCTTGAAGGCCGCGATTCGCTGTGAAGACCCGGTTGTCTTCCTCGAAAACGAGCTGGTCTATGGCCGCAGCTTCGATGTGCCGGACATGGATGATTACGTCTTGCCCATCGGCAAGGCGCGGATCATGCGCGAAGGCAGCGATGTGACCATCGTCACCTATTCGATCGGGGTCGGCATGGCGCTAGAAGCGGCGGCGACGCTGGCGGACGAAGGGATTGATGCCGAGGTGATCGACCTGCGCACGCTGCGTCCGCTCGACAAGCAGACCGTGCTGGATAGCCTCGCCAAGACCAACCGGCTGATCGTGGCCGAAGAAGGCTGGCCGACTTGCTCAATCGCAAGCGAGATCATCAGCATCTGCATGGAGGAAGGCTTCGACCACCTTGATGCGCCGGTGCTGCGGGTTTGCAACGAAGACGTGCCGCTGCCCTATGCCGCCAATCTCGAAAAGCTCGCGCTGATCGATCCGGCCCGCATCGCTGCTGCGGCGCGAAAGGTCTGCTACAAATAACGGATGGCGGCGCACACCGCCCGGCCTGGGTCAGGTCGGGCGGGCTGCCGAAAAGACGTTGCAACTCGCCACCGGGCCGCCGGCATATAGCCGGGTCAGGTCGCGGTTATCGCGGACATTGAATGCAGCGGTGTAAACAATGCGGCGGTTCTCAAACACGGTGATCGGTGTGATCGGCTCGTAATCGAACGCCACTTCCACAAACATCACGGCAGTGCCTTGTGATGCCGTGATATAGCGCCCAGGAACACCCATGCCGGGGAAGCCGGTTCCGGACGCGCCGTTGCCTTCAACTCCGTAGCTGGAGGTGTGCTGGATAGCCCCGCGGCACCGCTGCCAGGCGATCCATTGGCCACCCTGCGCATTGCGCTGCAAGCTGGAAATGATGACCCGTGCGTTGTCATAGAAGTCGAGGTTCTGGCCAAGCTTTTCCGCGCCAATCAAGGTTTCGGCGACGTCGCGCTCAAACACTTTGCGCGCGGTCAGCACGTCCTGTTCACCCACGCGCGAGGCGTTGTCGGCGACTTGCATGGCAATCTGGCTGATCTGCATGTGCGTGATCACCAGATAGGCTGTATCCGTGCCAAGCATCCCCATGCCGAGCACCAGCGGTGCAGCAAAGGCGAATTCGATCAGCGCGAGGCCGGATGTGTCACCCGAGAGCCGACGGGCGAGGCTTCGCACGCGGCTACGCAACGGGTTCCTCGTGGTGCTGGTCATGGGCAATTTCCTGGAGTGGTGACTCGGTCATTCTGTTCGTCGAATGGCTGATTGCGCAGCACGGTCGATGCCTCAATCGTGACGGTCTCCGACATGCCGGCCATGCCGTACATCGGAAACAGGCGAGGGTAAGTGACAGTCGCGGTATAGAGCACCACGTCGCGAGCGCCCCCGATTCCGTCTCTGCCGCGGTCCGCATCCCAGCCGCCGTTCTCGTTGGCATCGATGTAGGGTTCATTGTTGTTGCAGATGCCGTCGCTGTTCAGGTCGGTAAACTCCTCGGGCTCGCTGACGTCGGCAAATTCGAAGAACGACAGCTTCTCAAGCTCGATCGTCGCGTCAGAGGGCATAACCGTAGTGATCTGAGCCGTGACCCGCTGATCAATATTGACTTGCTGGCTGTTGGCGTTTTCCAGCGTCAGGTCGCGGCCCGCTTTCTGCATCGCTCCGTGCAGAATCGAGCTCGAGTATTGCGTGTGTGCCATGTCGAACAGGCCCATGATCATCAGGAGCAAGACGGGCGCTACGATCGCGAATTCGATCAAAGTCGCACCGCTGCGGTCGGTGTGCAGGCGGCGCAGCAGCGCGCCTGTGCGTGACAGCCGGCCGATCACGAGGTGAGCCTCAGCGAAGCAATCTTCTGCGCGATTTCCTGGAACCGGGCGTTCAGGGTCGCGGAGTCGCTGGCCTGGAAGGCACGGCCGGGTGAAGCGCAGTCAATCAGGTTCTGGGTCAGCGCTGTCCCGAAGGCCACCACCCAGACAGTGATGTTCTCCTGCTGGGCAGCACGGCAGATGGCTTGCAGACGGGCCGCACGCCGGGTCGCTTCGCGGGCTTGATCGCCATTGCCTGTGACGCGGCGATCCCACCATTCGATCCCCTGGGTCGAATAGTTCTCGACGTTCGTTACCAAGATACCATCGGTCATGAATACGATGTGGCGGGCAATGGCGTCGCCATTTGGCGCGGTCGTGTTCTCGGCCGCGAACAGGCCGCGGGGCGATATCAAGCGCGCGCCCCACAGCATCCCGATATCGTGGTAGGTGTTTCCGCTCGCCGCAAGACTGTCGACGTAGGACTGCAAGTTGGTGCGGCTGATTTCGGTCAGCTTGGCTGCGGCGCGCGGGCAGGTGAAGCCGGGCTGCGATTGGTTGCCTGTGGAAATCACATTGGACGTCGTCCGGTTGTTGCTGGAGTCGCGTCGTTCATAAACCGCCCGGTTGAGCGATGGCTTCCACTTCTGCGACTCGTTCGCCGGCACCAGATTGATGTTGAGGTCATGGGCAGCGGCAGGAATGGGGCTGTAGTTGCCCGAGGGGTCGTTCCACACCGGCTCCTCAATGCAGCCGCTCCAGGTTTGGGTGGTCATCGCGCCACCCGTAGCGACCGGAACTTGGAGGCTGTTGGCGTCATAGATCGACGCAAGGTTCACCGACTCCCAACCGGCAGGGCTGCGGGAAGGGTTGTTGACGTTACAAGGATTGGCCGTGCCCGGTGTAACTTCGCAATAGATCCACTCACGAAACTGCGGGATCACATCTGCCGCGGTGGCAGTTCGGGTCTTGCGGACGCGTCCGCGGCAACCAGCACGGTTGTTGGAGTCGCCGCCAGACCATTGTCCGGTGACGATCGTCGGCGTCGCAAAGACCTGCCAGCTTTGGGTCTGGCCGCTGACGCTCACGTTGCGTGTGCCAGGCAGCGTGTTCTGGCAGAAGTTGCGCGCGTTGTTTCCGGCAGAACCATCGGTACGAAACCGGTAGTGATCGACGTTGCTCGAATTGAAATTGCTGGTCGAACGCGGCAGCCATTCTTGCTCGTCTGAAATGACGATCGTTTCGCCTACCTCGTCAATGTCCGGATAGTCGGAATTGGGGAACGGCGCAGGATTGTACCGTGCTACGCGGGTTTGGTAGCTGTGCGTGTCAGCCATGTATTCGCGCGGGATCGAGAAGCCGACATTGACCTGCTGCGAATAGGGCACGAAGCCATAACGAACCTGTGCGCTGGCCGAGGTTGCCGCTTCCACTGTGTCGTAGAAGTTCATCACCGCGCTACGCAGCGCGACGATCTTCGAACTGGAGTTGGAGTTGCACTCGGTGCCACTGGGGCACTGCGACATCGAGCCCGTAACGTCGAGCACGAACATGATGTCGGAGTTGGAGATGTTGATTTCAGCGGTGCAGCTGACCTCGATGTTGAATTCGGAGTAACCGAATGCATCCATGATCGTGGTCGGCAAGGTTGCGCTGGCATCGCCGATTACGGTGCCGTCGCCGTCGGTGGTATAATCGCGGGCGCGGCTCTCGGTGCCGAAAATGCCATCGTTGAAGTTCTGATCGAAGAAATTGAGCCCAATCGTGCGATGCTCTGATGTGAACGTGTCATTCGTCATCGCGCGGCGTGCGGCAAGTGCGCCTGCATCGCAAGCGGCCTGCATCCGCGCAGCGGTCATGTAATAGCGGCTAGCATCGACACCGCCGCCTACCATCGCCATGATCGGAACCAGCGCTGCGGCTGAAATCACGAGCGTGTTGGCGGTCTTGTCGCGCGCCAGTTTGCGCATGAACGACATGTTGGCCTGCTTTTCTCGCCCCATCACTTAGGTGCCCTTCCCCTGATGCCCGCACGGAACTACCGCAGACAATTCAGATGCAGCCTTCGCCCTTAAGCGGTTCTGGTAAGCGGATTGTGAAAGAGCACGGTCAGCAAAATCCTAAAGGCCTGCTCGGCCGTTCCCGTAATGGCAACGTCCCGGGCCGGGATACAGTTTGCTTGCCAAGCGCGTAAATGCTTGGTTAGGCGCTGGAAGCGTGACGAATGAGACCCCCGAACCCCTATCGCCCGAAGCTGAGCTGGCTCTTGCATGGAGCAGCCCAAAGGTTCGCGGCCCGTTAAGCATAGCTCTTCAGCTTGACCGGCGACTGGCGCGGATCGTGATGCGCACGAGCGAGCCGATGCTGGGTCAGATGCGGCTGGCCTGGTGGCGTGACGCTCTTGCCAAACCTGTCGCCGAGCGCCCGCGCGGCGATCTGGTGCTCGATGGCATCGGGCTGTATTGGGCCGGGCACGAAAGCCCACTGGCCGCGATGGTCGATGGATGGGAGGTCCTGCTGAGCGCCGAGCGTCTGGGGCCGGGCGAAGCCGAAGCCTTCGGCGCAGCGCGCGGGGCGTTCTTTGCAGACTTGTCTCCAGATTGCTCCCCCGCCGTGGCGACCCGTCTGGCGTCGGTAGGACCACGTTGGGCGCTGGCTGATGCTGCCGCTGCCGTCTCGGACGAGAAGGAGCGGGCCGCATTGATCGCTGCTGGCCTTGCGACAGCGCAGGACGGAACGGCCACACGCCTTCCCCGAGGTTTTCGCGGTGTGGCCGTGCTCGATGTCCTGGCCCTGCGCGCGCTTCGGCGCGGTGGACGGCCCTTGATGGAGGGGAGGGGAGCCTCACTTACAGCGCTCAGGGGCGCTATCTTTCTGAACTAATTGGGTATATTTACGCGGGGGTGTTCAGCAAAAGGGGGCAGACCTTTGCGACAAGCCGTGTTGGGAGGTGTAGTGGCCTTGGCCCTCGCCGGGATTGGAATGTTCTGGTGGCAGGGCCGTGCTGCGGTCGAACAGAGCGCGCCGCCGCCACCCCTAGCCGCGCCAGCGCCTGATCCCGATGCGCTGCCACTCGCCGACCCCGGCAGCATGTCCGGCCCGGCGCCGCCAGAGATGAGCGATCTCAGCCGCGAGGAGCAGCGCTTCTTCCGCTATGATCGCAACCGTGACCGGCTGATCACCCGGAACGAAATGCTCAGCACCCGAACCGAGGGCTTCCGCGCGCTCGACAAGGATGGCAACAATTTGCTGACCTTCGAGGAATGGGCGGTTTCGACGGTCAACCGGTTCGAAAAGGCCGATGGGGATGGCGACGAACGCCTGACCCCACGCGAATTCGCGGCGACTGCGCCAAAGCCCGTGGCGAGGAAGCCTGCCTGCAAATGCTGAGGTTTAGGCGGGGACGGACTCGCGGGTTTCGCTGATCCAGCGTGCGAGGTCTTCCTTGGCGCGGCCGGTATAGGCTTCCTTGCGGACCTTCTTGCCGATGTCGTGAAGCGGTGGAAACAGCCCGAAATTGACGTTCATGGGCTGGAACGTTTCCGCCTCGGCATCGCCAGTGATATGGCTGAGCAGCGCGCCCAGCCCCGTGGTGGCGGGAAGGGGGCGCCACTCGTGTCCGGCGATCTCGGCAGCGGTCATCATGCCAGCCACAAGGCCGATGGCCGCACTTTCGACGTAGCCCTCGCACCCCGTCACCTGACCGGCAAAGCGGATATGCGGCGCAGCGCGTAGGCGTAGCTGGCGGTCGAGCACTTGCGGCGAATTGAGGAAGGTATTGCGGTGCAGACCGCCAAGCCGGGCGAATTCGGCATTCTCCAGCCCTGGAATGGTGCGGAACAGCTCGATTTGCGCGGCGTATTTCAGTTTCGTCTGGAAGCCAACCATGTTCCACAGCGTGCCGAGCTTGTTGTCTTGGCGCAGCTGCACCACGGCATAGGGCCAGCGGCCTTGCGGGAATTCGGGGGTGGTATCGAAGGGATTGTCCAGCCCCACACCCTTCATCGGGCCATAGCGCAGCGTCTCCCAGCCGCGTTCGGCCATCACTTCGATGGGCATACACCCGTCGAAATAGGGCGTGTCCTTTTCCCATTGCTTGAACTCGGACTTTTCGCCTTCCATCAGCCCACGGTGGAAGGCGCGGTACTGTTCCTCGTTCATCGGGCAATTGATGTAATCGCCGCCCTCGTTCGAGGCATCCGTGCGCTTGTTCCAGCGCGACTGGATCCAGCACTTCGACATATCGATGCTATCGCGGTGGATGATCGGCGCTATGGCATCGAAGAAGGCGAGCCGTTCGGCCCCGGTAGCGCGCACGATGCTGCCCGCCAGTGCTTCGGCCGTCAGCGGACCCGTGGCCACAATGGTGAGGCCTGCTTCGGGAAGGGCATCGACCCGCTCGCGCACGATGGTGACATTGGGGTGGCTTGAGAGCGCCTTTTCAACCTCGGCCGAGAAGACATCGCGGTCCACCGCCATCGCGCTTCCCGCAGGCACCCGTGCGACATGGCCAGCGCGCATGACCAAGCTGTCGAGTTCGCGCATTTCGTGGTGCAGCAGGCCGACGGCGTTCTTGGTGTCATCGTCCGAGCGGAACGAATTGGAGCAAACCAGTTCGGCCAGTCCATCGGTCTGGTGCGCCGGGGTCATCTCCCCACTGCCGCGCATTTCCGACAGGCGCACTTTCGCGCCGCGCTGGGCGAGTTGCCAAGCCGCCTCGCTCCCGGCGAGGCCGCCGCCAATGATGTGCACATCGTGATTTGTCGGGTTTCCGGTCATGGCAGGGCAGGTAATTGCGTGATAGCTCCGCGGCAAGCCCCAAGGGGGCGCGGCACATCCGGCAAGGGAAGGGCGGACATGGCAAAGCAGGCACTGATCGAACAAAGGCCGTGGCTGCTGGCGAGCATCACGGCGGCGACCGCGTTCTATTTTCTGAGCGACAATCCGGTGTTCGAGGGCACTTGGGGCCTGCTCGCCAAGGGTGCTTCGGTAGGGCTTTTGGCGCTTTATGTGGTGCTTCGCCTGCCGCAGGGCCGCCGGGGGCTGGATGGTGCGCTGGTGGTCGCAATGCTTGCGCTGGCGGCGGCGGGCGATGTGGCTATCGAGCTGGATTTTGTCATCGGCGGCGCATTCTTCGCAGCCGCGCATTGTGTCTCGGTGGCGCTTTACCTTCGCAACCTCCACAAGCGCCCTTCGCCAACCCAGAAGATGGCGGGCGCTGCTTTGCTGATCGGCACCCCGCTCATCAGCTATCTGCTAAGCGGGCAAGCCCAGATTGCGGTCTACGCCAGCTTCCTTGGCGCGATGGCTTCGGCGGCGTGGATGAGTCACTATCCGCGTTACCGAGTCGGCACCGGGGCGGTGCTGTTCGTGGTGAGCGACTGGCTGATCTTCTCGCGCATGGGCACGCTCGATCTGGCGCCGCTACCTGATCTGTTGATCTGGCCGCTCTACTATGCGGGGCAGGTCATGATCGCGACCGGGATCGTCCAGTGCTTGCGGGGAGAACAACCCGTCAGGTGACGGGCGGCCCGCCCGCATCTGGCGCGGCATTCATTTCGGCGGCGATTGCTTCCTCGGCCGGGTTTTCTGGCTCGGTCGACTCATCGATCAGCGCGGCACCGACGATATGTTCGCCCTTGGCAACGTCGAAGATGCGGATGCCCGAGGACCCGCGCCCGGAGATCGAGAAGCCCTTCAGGCTTTCGAAACCGCCTTCGATCATGTGCCGAAGATCGATCCCGAGGCGGATCAGCTTAGCCTGATCTGTCACCAGCATCAGCTGCGATCCGTGCTTGACCGGGAAGCTGGCAACGACCGGGCCGTTGCGATCCGGGTTGCTTTCAGGGGTGCCGATATTGGTGATCCCCTGACCGCCGCGCGATGTGGTGCGGTATTCGTAAGCCGAGGAGATCTTGCCATAGCCATTGGCAGTGATGGTGAGGATGAACTCTTCGCCTTGCGCCATGGCTGCCACTTGTTCGGCGGGCAGGGTGGAGACGGCATCGTTGTTCTTCCAAGCGGCGGCGCGCAGATACGCCTCGCGCGTCTCCATATCGGCAGTGAGCGGATCGAGCACTGCCATGCTGACGACCTTGCCGCCCTTCTTGAGGCTCATGCCGCGCACGCCGATGCCGGTGCGGCTCTTGGTTTCGCGGGCATCGGTGGCCGAGAAGCGGATCGCCTTGCCGGTGTCGCTGGCAAGGAAGATCTGCTGGTCTTCCGTCAGCAATTGCACGCCGATCAGCCGGTCGCCCGAGCCTTCGACGAAGCCCATCGCATATTTGCCCGCGGTGGGGATGTTAGCGAAGGCGTCCATCGAGTTGCGGCGGACCATGCCCTGTTCGGTCGCGAAGACGATGTTGAGGTTATCCCACGAAGCCTCGTCCTCGGGCAGCGGCAGCACGTTGGTGACGCGCTCCTCGTCGCCGAGTGGGAGCAGGTTGACCATCGGGCGACCCTTGGTTTGCGGACCACCTTCGGGCAGCTTCCACACCTTCATCCGGTACACGCGCCCGGTGTTGGTGAAGAACAGCACCGGGTTGTGAGTCGAGGTGACGAAGAGCTCGACCACTGCGTCCTCGTCCTTGGTCGCCATGCCCGAACGGCCCTTGCCACCGCGCGCCTGCGCCCGGAAGGTGTCGAGCGGTGTCCGTTTGATGTAGCCGCCGTGGGTGACAGTCACGACCATGTCCTCGCGCTCGATCAGGTCCTCGTCTTCGAGGCCGTCCCAAGCGGGAGCGATTTCCGACAGGCGCGGCGTGGCATAGGTCGCGCGGATTTCGACCAACTCCTCGCGCATCAGCGTATAGAGCTTCACCCGGTCAGCGAGGATCGAAAGATATTCCTCGATCGCAACCGACAGACCTTGCAACTCGCCGCCGATCTCGTCGCGACCCAGCGCGGTCAAGCGGTGGAGGCGCAGTTCGAGGATCGCCTTTACCTGCCGTTCGGACAGGCGATAGGTTCCGCCTTCCTGATCTGCGGAAGGCTCGATCGCTTCGACCAGTTGGATGTACTGCGCAATGTCGCCGATCGGCCATTCCTTGGCGAGCAACCGTCGGCGTGCTTCGGCCGGGTTGGGGGCGCTGCGGATCATCGCCACCACCTCGTCGAGGTTGGAGACAGCCACCACTAGGCCGAGCAAGATGTGTGCCCGCTCCCGTGCCTTGGCCAGTTCGAACTTGGTGCGCCGTGTGATCACTTCCTCGCGGAAGGTGATGAAGGCGGCAATGAAATCGCGCAGGCGCAGCGTTTCCGGGCGTCCGCCGCGGATCGCCAGCATGTTTGCCGGAAACGAGGATTGCGCCGGAGTGTGCCGCCAGATCTGGTTGAGCACCACATCGGGTGTGGCATCACGCTTGAGGTCGATCACCACGCGCACGCCTTCACGCGAGCTTTCGTCGCGGATATCGGAAATGCCTTCGATCCGCTTTTCCTTGGCGGCATCGGCGATCTTCTCGACCAGCGCGTTTTTGCCAACCTGATAGGGGATCGAGGTGAAGACGATGCTTTCGCGGCCTTCGCTCTTCGCGCCGCGGGTGGATTCGATCTCGTGGCGGCAGCGCATCAGGATCGAACCCCGCCCGGTGGTGTAGGCCTGCCGCGCGCCGTGCGTGCCGAGGATCAGCGGCGCAGTCGGGAAGTCGGGGCCGGGGATGTATTCGATCAGCTCTTCGGAAGTGATCGCCGGATTGTCCATATAGGCAAAGCAGGCATCGATCACTTCGCCCAGATTATGCGGCGGCACATTGGTCGCCATCCCGACCGCGATCCCGCCTGCGCCGTTGACCAGCAGGTTGGGGAAGCGCGCAGGGAGAACCGTCGGCTCCTTGCGGCTGCCATCATAGTTGTCGGTGAAGTCGACTGTATCTTTGTCGAGATCGTCCAGCAGCGAGTTCGCCACCCGCGCCAGACGCGCTTCGGTGTAACGCATTGAGGCTGGCGGATCGGGGTCCATCGAGCCGAAGTTGCCCTGACCATCGATGAGCGGCACGCGCATCGACCACGGCTGCGTCATACGGGCGAGGGCGTCGTAAATCGCGCTGTCGCCGTGGGGATGGTAGTTACCCATCACATCGCCGACGATCTTGGCGCTCTTGCGGTACGGCTTACCCGCGACAAAGCCGCCTTCCTGGCTGGCGAACAGAATGCGGCGGTGCACCGGCTTCAACCCGTCACGCACATCGGGCAGCGCGCGGGCTACGATCACGCTCATCGCGTAGTCGAGATAGCTCGACTTCATCTCATCGACGATGTCGATGCGTTCAAAGCCGCCCATCGGTGCAGGCGCGGGGGAATCGATAATGTCGCTGTCGTCGCTCAAGGTCTGGGCCGTTTCTAATTGTGTTCTGGTGCCGCTGCGGCAGTTCGAGCCCTATCAGGGTCGATGATCCCCTTCTATCTAGGCGCATGCCGGGGCTTTCGCCACCTTGGGCAGAGAACACACCAAGAACCTGCCGCATTTTTCCACATTTGCGGGGCTGATTATCCAACCGAGCGCTCTGCGGGCATTCAAAGCCCGTTCAGCACGGCACGCCTAGCAGGAATTGCAAATCCCGTGCGAGCCGTTCAAAGGCTCTCCCGGAATTCGGGCAGCGTCCGGGCCACACCTGGCTCGCCGCTGCACTACTTGTGGAGGATGCAGTGACCAATTTGTCTTCGCCCCGTCGCCCCGCCAGTTTAGCGCGCCAGCTTGCTCTGGCCGTGGCGCTCGCCAGCGGCACCGCGGTGCTCGCCGTTCCGGGCTTCACCGACGCAGCGCACGCTCAGAAAAAGAAAAAGAAGGACGAGCAGGCCCAGGCCGCCGCGCCGGTCTATTCTAAGGAATTCGTGGCCGCTTACACGCCGGTCGAAACTGCACTGAAGGACCCGGCGGCCAATGTCGCCGCGCTCAAGCCGCAGATCGATGCCATCGCGAATATGGCAGCGTCACCGGACGAGCAGCTTGCGGCTGGCGGCATGCTGTTCAACGCCGGGATCACCGGCAAGGACTTGACGCTGCAGCTGCGCGGTGCCGAGTTGATGCTGGGAAGCGGCAAGGTCAAACCCGAAGATACCGGCCGCTTCGCCTTCGTCGCTTCGCAGCTGGCTACGGCGCAAAACCAGTTCGGCAAGGCCGAGACCTATCTTCAGAAGGCGATCGACCTGAACTACAGCGCGCCGAACCTCAGCGCCTATGACGTGCGGATGAACATGGCCGAGCTCTACTTTTCGCAAGAGCGTTTTGCCGAAGGCGTGGCCTACATCAGCGAGTTGATCGCTGCTCGCAAGGCCGAAGGCCAATCGGTCAATCCCAACTGGTACCGCCGCGGGGTTCAGATCGCTTACAACAACGAGCTTGTGCCGCAGATCTATGACTTCGTGCAGGGCTGGGTGACCGACGTCCCGGCCCCGGAAAATTGGCGCGATGCGGTGAATCTTACGCGCAACCTGAACGATTACGACGGCCCGGTGCTGCTCGACTTGCTGCGTCTCGGCAAGCGGGTGGGGACGCTCAAGGAGAAGAACGACTACGTCTTCTACATTGAGGCCGCTGATACCCGCCGCCTGCCGATGGAAGTGAAGTCGGTGATCGAAGAAGCCAATGCCACCGGCGCGATTCCCAAGGGGAGCGATCCGTGGGTGGACGAGCAGCTCGCCACAGCCAACAGCTTGATCGCTGAGGATCGGGCCGCTCTTCCCGCGCTCGAACGTGATGCAAACGCGCCGGCTGCCAAGCTGCGCACCGTGCTGGCGGCAGGTGACACCTTCCTCAGCTACGGTGAGTATGCCAAGGCGGCTAACTTCTACGAGCGCAGCCTGACCATGCCCGAGGTGGATCGTAATCTCGCGCTGACCCGACTTGGCATCGCCCAGATTGGCGCTGGCAATATCGATGCGGCGCGTGAGACGCTGTCGAAGGTTGATGGTCCGCGCTCGCCGATCGCGAAGTTGTGGAGCGCCTATGCCTCGCAGTCGGCTGCTCCGGCGGCGCCAGCCGTGGCTGCCGTTGGTAGCTGATCGCATAGCGCGATAGCCGGATTTAAAAGTGGCACCGGGCGGTCTGACCGTCCGGTGCTCTTTTTTGGCAGGGGTTATGCTGCAAAATGCAACCAGCGCCGCGCTTGCGAGAGCGGCTCTGCGCGCCTAAATGGCGTGCCATGAACGACCTCGCCAGCACGCCGCAGCCTGCCACACCCGCTGAACGGCCCGCCCGCCAGCGCAAGCCTGACTGGATCCGTGTGCGCGCGCCCGTCAGCGAGGGCTACAACGAAACGCGCAAACTGATGCGCGAACTGAACCTCCACACCGTGTGCGAGGAAGCCGCCTGCCCCAACATCGGCGAATGCTGGACCAAGAAGCACGCCACGGTGATGATCCTTGGCGACGTCTGCACCCGGGCCTGCGCCTTTTGCAACGTCAAGACCGGGATGCCCAAGGCGGTCGACCCGTTCGAGCCAGAGAACACCGCGATTGCCGCGGCCAAGATGGGGCTGGAACACATCGTCATCACCAGCGTCGACCGGGACGATCTGCCGGACGGCGGTGCCTCGCAATTCGTCAAGGTGATCGAGGCGCTGCGACGCAACACGCCAAACACCACGATCGAGATTCTCACCCCCGATTTCCGCGGCAAGATGCGCCGTGCGGTCGAGATGATCTGCGAGGCCGGGCCGGACGTCTACAACCACAATCTCGAAACCGTCCCCCGGCTCTATCCCACGATCCGCCCCGGCGCGCGTTATTACGCCTCGCTGCGGCTGCTGGAGGAAGTGAAGGCGCATAATCCGCTGATCTTCACCAAATCGGGCATCATGCTGGGGCTGGGCGAACAGCGCCTCGAAGTGCACCAGGTAATGGACGACATGCGTTCAGCCGAGGTGGATTTCATTACGATGGGGCAATATCTTCAGCCGACGCCGAAGCACGCGGCGGTTGAGGAGTTCGTTACGCCCAAGGCGTTTTCAGCCTATGGAGCAATTGCCCGGGCCAAGGGCTTCTTGCAGGTCGCGGCTACCCCGCTGACCCGTTCAAGCTATCACGCCGGTGATGATTTCGCGAAGATGCGCGCGGCGCGTGAGGAAAAGCTTGCCCGCGTTGGAGCCAAGGCCAAGGCCTGATGCCCGGCATCCGCGAAACCCGCCGCTTGCCTTACAGCGCCGAGCAGATGTTCGATCTGGTCGCCGATGTTGGCCGCTATGGTGAATTCCTACCCTGGGTGATCGCGACCCGCGTACGCTCCAACACCGAGACCGAGATGGTCGCTGACATGGTGGTCGGCTTCAAGGCGATCCGGGAAAGCTTCACCTCACGTGTGAAGAAAGTCCGACCATTGGAGATCGATGTCCATTATCTCGATGGGCCACTCAGCGATCTCGACAACGTCTGGACGTTTCGCGCGGTCGATGATCATACCTGCGAGATCGACTTCCTCGTCGACTTCACCTTCAAGAACCGCCTGTTCGAGAAGATCGCAGGCCAGTATTTCGACAAGGCCTTCCGTAAGATGGTTGAGGCCTTCGAAGCGCGTGCTGCGCAGCTCTATGGCAACAGCAATTCAAGCGCGCAAAGCGTCGCTTGACGGCGGATTTCGGCGCGGCCATCCGGGCCTTCACCGCCGTCGAAGAATTTTAGCTCACCCTCGGGCTCTCCGGTCGCATTGCGCACAAGCCGGGCAAAGACGACCGTGCCGACCGGCTTATGCGGTGTCCCGCCACCTGGCCCTGCCACTCCGCTGATCGCCACCGCCACATCGGCTTTTGACCGGTCGAGCGCGCCCTTGGCCATCGCCCAAGCGCAGGCAATCGAAACCGCGCCGAAGGTCTCGATGATGTCGCGGGCGACGCCGAGCATCTCCATTTTGGCTTCGTTCGAGTAGGTCACGTAGCCACGTTCGAGCACTGCCGAAGACCCGGCGATCTCGGTGATCGCCGCCGCGACAAGCCCGCCGGTGCAGCTTTCGGCCGTGACGACCTTGCGCCCGGCTGCGGCGTTCTCGGCCACAACGCGGGCGGCAAGGTCGGCAATATCGTCAGGTAGTAGGGAGAGGGGCATGATAGGCTTACTTGCGCGCCGTGCCGGTGGTGGCCGAAGCCGCCCCGCAAATCGGTGGATTCTTGAGTTCGGTCACTTGGGCAATGAAGGCCACGATCCCGCCGACATTCTCGACCGGCATCGGGCTGAAGAGTTCAAGCCCACGCTCGATCTGGCCGCAGGTATCGCCTTTGATCTCAGCTGCGATCATTTGCCCTACAAGGGCATCGACGAAGGGACGCAGCGCTTCTTCGGGCATCGAGCCGAGCATCGCGCCCATCTGGTCTTGCGAGCCGTCTTCGCCGCCGCTCTCTTTGTCCATGAAGGTCTTGAGGAAGCGGAAGGCACCGGGCCAAGCCTTGTCCTGGCCGCTACGAAACTGGCTGATATAGGCCTCGCCCCCGGTTGCCATGAAGCCATCGCGCGAAAGGCGGTTGGCGCATGCGGTCTGCGCCGCATCAAAGGCGATCGGCATGACATAGACCACTGCATCCGACAGATCGGCGGGGGCAACACAGGACTGCTGCTGGGCAAGCGCGGTCTGGGAAGTGGCAAGGGCGGTCAAAGCGAGGGCGGGGGCGAACAAGCGGGTGGGAAGAGGGTGCTTCATGACGGGGGTCCTTCCGGTGCTAGCATGACACAAACGATGGCCTGCGCAGCGATCCCTTCGCCGCGGCCGGTGAAGCCGAGTTTTTCGGTGGTTGTGGCCTTGATGCTGACCGCGTTTTCACTGAGCCCCATCAGCCGCGCCACTTCGGCGCGCATGGCGGGACGGTGCGGGCCGATCTTGGGCTCTTCGCAGATCAGGGTGAGGTCGATGTTGGCGATGGCATAACCTGCCGCTCGGGCGAGGCCGACGGCGTGCTGGAGAAACTGCCCCGAACGTGCGCCGCGCCATTGCGGGTCGCTCGGTGGGAAATGGGTGCCGATATCGCCTTCGCCCACCGCGCCCAGCACCGCGTCAGTAATCGCGTGGAGCGCGACATCCGCATCGGAGTGGCCGGCGAGGCCCCTGTCATGCGGGATCTGCACGCCGCCCAGCCACAATTCCTCGCCAGGCTCGAGACGGTGGACGTCGAAGCCTTGGCCGATACGGAATGTGGGGGCGGTCATGGGGGCGGCAAAGTCCTCGGCAAATGTGATTTTCTTGAGGCGTTCATCACCATCGACGAGCGCAACTGAACCATTGCTGGCCATCAGAACCTGCGCATCGTCGCCGGCATCGGTGACGCCTTGCCACGCGCGGTGAGCAGCGAGGATTGCGTCGAAGCGGAACGCCTGCGGGGTCTGCACGCGGCGCAGGGCTTCCCGATCAGCCTTGCCGCTCATCACACCGCCATTGTCGACCGCGAGGCTATCGACCACGGGCAGTACCGGGATCGCGCCGGGATGCTCGATCAAAGCTTTCAGCAGTCGCTCAATCACCGCGCGCGGCAAATCGGGGCGGGCGGCATCGTGGATCAGCACGCTCTGGGGCTCGGCAGCGGCAAGCGCTTCCAACCCGCAGCGGACCGAGTCCTGCCGCGTCGCGCCGCCGGTGATGAAGGTTACTCCTGAAATCCCAGCCAGCGCCGCCTCAGCATCGTCCTGTGCATCGGCCGCAATCACCACCACCAACGGATCGGCTCCGGCCGCCTTCAGCGCCTCGACCGAATGGCGGATCAACGCCCTGCCGCGCCATGTGCGGAACTGTTTCGGCGTGTCGCCGCCCACGCGCAGACCCTTGCCAGCAGCCACCACAATCGCGGCAAATGGGGGGAGGGAAGCGGCGCTGACCATCGGGGGGTTCGCTTAGGGTCTGGACGGGCTTTCGGCAATCCACTATGCGCCTGCCCATTATTTAGGCAACGCTCCCGTACATGACCATGCTTCCCCCTCCGCCGGCCCTCAAGCCGATTGCCATCGGCCCGGTCACGATTGCCGAGCCGGTGGTGCTGGCGCCGATGACCGGCGTTACCGACATGCCGTTCCGCACGCTGGTACGGCGCTATGGCTCAGGCCTCAACGTCACCGAAATGGTAGCCAGCGAGGCCGCGATCCGCGAGACCCGCGTGAGCACGCAGAAGACCGCATGGGACCGGATCGAAGAGCCGGTTTCGATGCAATTGGTTGGCTGCGATCCCGCCAGCATGGCCGAAGCTGCAAAAATTCAAGAAGGCAACGGCGCAGCGATCATCGACATCAATTTCGGCTGCCCAGTCCGCAAGGTCGTCGGCCAGCTGGCCGGCTCCGCTCTCATGCGCGAAGTGCCGCTCGCGGTCCGGCTGATGGAAGCGACGGTCAAGGCGGTGAAGGTGCCTGTGACCGTAAAGATGCGGATGGGCTGGGACCACAACAGCCTCAACGCGCCTGAACTTGCTCGCATGGCGGAAGACATCGGCGTGCAGATGATCACTGTCCACGGCCGCACCCGCAATCAGATGTACAAGGGCAGCGCCGACTGGGCCTTCATCCGCCAAGTCAAAGACGCGGTGAAAGTCCCCGTGATCGTCAACGGTGACATCTGCTCAATCGAGGACGCCGCCAAAGCGCTCGAACAGTCAGGCGCTGACGGGCTGATGATCGGACGCGGCGCCTATGGCAAACCGTGGCTGCTCGGGCAGGTTATGCATTGGTGGCGCACGGGAGAGGCGCGGGCTGCTCCCGGCATTGACGAACAATATGCGCTGGTCGTTGAGCACTATAACCGGATGCTCGATCACTATGGCCGCGACACCGGGGTCAAGATGGCCCGCAAGCATCTGGGCTGGTATACCAAGGGGCTCCACGGCTCGGCCGAGTTCCGCAACATGGCCAATTTCATCGATGACGCCGATCAGGTGCTCGGCGAGATCGAGCGGTTCTATATCCCGTTCCTGATGCAGCAGGCCGCCTGATAATGGCGACAATTCCGATTGAGCAGCAGGGCGGTGGCCGTCCAGATGCCCGCGCGCAGCTATCCGGCCTGATCTTCGCGGTAATCCTGATCGATGGCGAGGGTCGCATCGCTGAGGTCAACCATTCCGCTGAAGATCTGCTCGGTACCAGCGCCAGCCGCTTGGTTGGCACGCTGCTGACCGACCGGATCGGGCCGCTGGATCCCCGGGTTGAAGCGCGGCTGATCGCCAGTGACGAAGCGCTGGTGGCGCGCGACTTGGCGATTGCGGTGGGCGAGGTGCAAATCCGCATCAACCTCACCGCTTCGCCGCTGGGTGGCTTTGCGGGCTGGCGGGTCGTGACCCTGTCGCAGATCGGCCATGACGAGGCCGCGGGCACCGTGGGCGGAGAAGCGCTGCTGGGTGCTCCCGCCGTGCTGGCGCACGAAATCAAAAACCCGCTCGCCGCAATCCGCGGGGCGGCGCAGTTGGCGGCCCGCAAGCTGCCGCACGCCGACAAGAAGCTCGCCCGGATGATCACCGACGAGGTTGACCGGATCGCGCGGTTGATCGACCGGATGCAGCAGCTTGGCAGCACACGCACCGGTCCGGTCGATGCCTGCAACCCGCACGAAGCGATCCGAGCCGCGATCGCCACCATGCGTGCCGCCGGATCGACCTTGGGTGAAATCGAGATCCGCGAGGAGTTTGATCCTTCGCTTCCCCCGGTGCTCGCCAATCGCGATGCGCTGGAGCAGGTGCTGATTAACTTGATCTCAAATGCGCGCGATGCGGCGCTCGGGCCGCGCGGAGCAGGCGCTGAGAGCGTGGTGATCGTTCAGACGCGCTTCGTCAGCGGGCTCGCCTTCAGCGCGATCCGCAATGGGCGTGCGGTGCCGCTGCCGATCGAAATCACCATCAGCGACAATGGCCCGGGCATCGACCCGACTTTGCAGGGCCACGTGTTCGAGCCATTTGTCTCGTCCAAGCCTTCCGGTCAGGGCCTTGGCCTCTCGCTGGTGCGCAAGCTGGTGCGCGATATGAACGGCAATGTCAGCCACGACCGCGATCCGCGCGCCGGGCTCACCCATTTCCGCCTGCATCTGCCGCAGGCCTAGGACACGCCCGGCCTATGCCTGCAACCCTATCCGATCCGATCCTGCTCGTGGAAGATGATGCCGCGATTGCAACGGTGATCATCGCCGCGCTGGAGGACGAGGGCTTTGCCATCGCCCACTGCAGCAGCATCGCCGCGCGCGACAAGCAGCTGGCCGGGCGGCGGTTTGCGGTGATGCTAACCGATGTGATTCTGGAGGACGGGGACGGGTTGGCGAGCCTTTCGGCCGTGCGTGACCGCGCCCCGGACATGCCGGTGATCGTGCTCTCGGCCCAGAACACGCTCGATACCGCCGTGCGCGCGAGTGAGAGCGACGCTTTCGAATATTTCCCCAAGCCGTTCGATCTCGACGAGTTGGTACATGCCGTGCGCCAGGCCGCCGGTGCCCGCGCGCCCGCGGCTGATGAGCCCGGCAATGCGCTGGCGGGCGGCGAGGGCGAGAAGATGCCGCTGGTCGGGCGCAGTCCGGCGATGCAGGGCGTCTATCGGATGATCACGCGCGTGCTGCGCAATGATCTCACCGTGCTGGTTACCGGCGAAAGCGGGACCGGCAAGGAGCTGGTGGCTGAGGCAATTCACGAACTCGGCAATCGCCGCACCGGGCCGTTTGTCGCGGTCAACACCGCTGCGATCCCCGCCGACCTCGTCGAAAGTGAGCTCTTCGGCCACGAAAAGGGTGCGTTCACCGGCGCGATTGCGCAGGCGATCGGGAAGTTCGAGCAGGCCAATGGTGGCACGCTGTTTCTCGACGAGATTGGCGATATGCCCGCCGAAGCCCAGACCCGGCTGCTGCGCGCGCTGCAATCGGGTCGCATTCGGCGCGTGGGCGGGCGGCAGGAGATCGCGGTCAATGTCCGTATCATCGCCGCGACCAATCGCGACCTCACGCCGATGATTGCCACTGGCACTTTTCGCGAGGACCTATTCTACCGCCTCAATGTGGTGCCCATCGTGCTGCCGCCCCTGCGCGAACGGCGCGAGGATATTGCTGCGTTGGTGCAACACTTCCTGGTGCTGGCTGCCGAAGACGGCTTGCCGCGTCGCACTCTGACGCCCGACGCGATTGAGCGCCTTGAGCAGCGCACCTGGCGCGGCAATGTCCGCGAACTGCGCAATGTGGTCTATCGCCTTGCGCTGATGGCGCGCGAGGAACGGATCGATGCCGACAGCGTGAATGACATCATCGGGCTGGAGAACACCCCCGCGATCCTGCCGCAGGCAGACGGGCAGGGCGGGTTCGGTGCGGCGCTCGCCGGATGGCTTACGGCGGAAAATCCTCCGCCTGGCGCTCTGTACCACCGCGCTCTGGCGGCTTTTGAGAAACCGCTGATCGAATATGCGCTCGGCCGGACCGGCGGCAACCAGCTTCGCGCGGCACAGCTCCTCGGCATCAATCGAAACACGCTGCGCAAGCGGATTGGTGAGCTTGGGCTGGAGCCAGAGCGCTTTACCACATCATAACGGCGCTGACGCAGGGCGGATTGTCGGATTGCCCTTGCATTTCTGCCACACCATTGTTGTAAAGTGGCAACGATGGAGCCTTCCCAAACCCGCGCACTGAACCTCATCCCCCGGCAACCGCCGCGGTGGTTGCGGCGTTTCATGATTGCCGCACGGCGGGCCAATATCTTTCTGTGGCTCGAAGGCATCGCAGTAGCGGCGTTTCTGGCGGCGGTCGTTGCGACGTGGTCGGCCTATGGCCGGTCTGGTGCGGGTGATGATCTGCTTCCAACGATGAAGGTCTCGGTGCTGCTCATGGCGACACTGGTGCCGGCGATGGCGCTGCTGGTGCTGATTGGTCGCCGCGTTGCCCTTCGCCGCGCTGCGGGAAGCACGGCACGGTTGCATGTGCGGCTCGTGTTCTTCTTCTCAATGGTCGCCGCCTTGCCGACGCTGCTGGTCGCAGGCTTTGCCGCCTTCCTGTTCCAGACCGGGGTCGATTTCTGGTTCTCCGACGAATCCCGCGGGCTGATGGAGAACGCTAACGCGCTGGCGCAGAACTACTACGACGCGAACCAGCGCGACGTTGAACAAAACACCGTCATCATGGCCTCCGACATGCGCGATACGCTGGCGCGGGTGCCGATCACTGACCCGGACTTCCCCGACTTTTACCTCTATCAGGCGCAGGGACGCGAAATCTCCGAAAGCGCGATTTTGCAGCGGATGCCTGATAACTCGTTCCGCACCGCCTTCGCGTTCAACCTGTCGCAGGACACCGACCACCTACAATTCAGCCGCAATGCCCTGCCGCAGCTAGATAGCGGCGACATCGCGGTGGTGATCGGCAGCCCTAACCGGATTGAGGCGCTGGCTCCCATCGATGCACAGTCCGGCGTCTATCTCTACAACGCCCGCACCACTGAGGAGACGATGTTCAACTCGTGGTCCAAGGCGCAGTCGATCGTCACCGCCTATGACCGTCTGACCGGCAGCGCGCGGATGCTCCAGCTGCAGTTCAATGTCGCGCTGGTGGTGGTCAGCCTGCTGCTGGTGGGGCTTGCCATCTGGTTTGCGCTGCGGTTTGCCGACCGGCAGGTCGAGCCGCTGACCGCGCTGGTGGGTGCCGCGCGCAAGGTGGGGCAAGGCAACTTTGCGCTTCGGCTCGACGGGCGCACCGGGCCGGACGAGATCGGGCTGCTCAACCGCGCCTTCAACCGCATGACAGGGCAGCTCGAAAAGCAAACGCAGGCGCTAGTTAGCGCCAATCGCCAGATCGACGACCGGCGTGCCTTTACCGAAGCCGTGCTCGAATCCGTGACTGCCGGCGTGGTGTCGGTCGATGCGGAATCGCGGGTGACGCTCATGAACTCCTCTGCGCAGAACCTGCTGGCGCATCACGGTGACGGCAATGGCGGCGGCAGCATGATCGGCCAGTCGCTCGAAGTGCTCTCGCCAGAGCTTTGCCGCGTCATCGCCGATGGCAAAGAGCGGGCGATCATCACCCACGCCAAGGGAACCGAGCTCTTAACCCTCGCGGTCAAGGTTGCGCCGGGGACGAGCGGCCATGTGATCACCTTCGAGGATATCACGCGCCAACTGCTCGATCAGCGACAAGCGGCATGGTCCGACGTTGCGCGCCGGATCGCACATGAAATCAAGAACCCGCTGACCCCGATCCAGCTGGCGACCGAGCGTTTGAAGCGCCGCTACCGCACGCAGGTGAGTGACGAGGATCGCGATCTGTTTGACGAGCTGACCAGTACGATCGTCCGGCAGGTGGGCGGCCTCAGAAAGATGGTCGACGAATTCTCGTCCTTCGCGCGTCTGCCCAAGCCGGTATTCCGCGATGAGGATGCGCTCGATCTCGTCCGGCAGGCGGTCTTCCTGCACGAAGTCGCCCATTCCGGCATCGCCTTCAGCGTCGCATCATCGGAGCTTATCAACCGCGAGGTGCGCTGCGATCGGCATCAGTTTGGGCAGGCCATGACCAACGTGCTCAAGAACGCGGTTGAAGCGGTCGAGGCGCGCGCAATCGAGGCCAAGGGTGCCTATGCCGGTGAAATCGCTGTCACCATGCGCGATGCAGGCGAGGGGATTGTCGTCACCATTGAGGACAACGGCATCGGCCTTCCGGCTGACCGCGAGCGTATTACCGAACCCTACGTGACCACGCGCGAGAAGGGCACCGGCCTGGGGCTCGCCATCGTCAACAAGATCGTGGACGAACATGGCGGCGATATGAGCTTCGCCAGCACGCCCAGCGGCGGCACCCGCGTTTCCTTGCGCTTTGCGCGCAATCCCAACCCAATTGAAGGCGGCCCCCTGTGATCCTGTCTTCGCTTCACCATGACCTCACAGCCAAAGGACCCTTCCCATGGCGCTAGAAATCCTGATCGTCGACGATGAACGCGACATCCGCGAGTTGGTGGCCGGCGTTCTCGGTGACGAAGGCTATGCCTGCCGCACCGCGGCCGATAGCACCGAAGCGCTCGCCGCGATTGACGAGCGCCGACCTTCACTGGTGCTGCTCGACGTGTGGCTCCACGGCAGTCAGATGGACGGGCTGGAACTGCTTGATGCGATCAAGGCGCGCGAGCCGAACTTGCCGGTGATCATCTTCTCGGGCCACGGCAATATCGACACGGCCGTCGCCGCGGTCGGGCGCGGGGCGATGGACTTTATCGAAAAGCCGTTCGAGGCGGAGCGCCTGCTGCTGCTGGTCGAGCGCGCGACCGAGACCGAGCGGCTGCGGCGTGAAAACTCACGCCTGCGTGAGGGTAGCTGGGGCAGCGCTGAATTTACCGGCAATTCTCCCTCGATAAACGCGGTGCGCGCGACCCTCAAGCGCGTGGCGAGCACAGGCAGCCGGGTGCTGATCTCTGGGCCGGCGGGAGCAGGCAAGGAAGTCGCCGCACGCCTGCTTCATGCGTGGAGCGCACGGGCGAACGGCGCTTTCGTGCTGGTCAACTCGGCCCGCATCACTCCGGAACGCTTCGAACAGGAGCTGTTCGGTGAGGAAGCCAATGGCAAGCAAGTTCGACCCGGGCTGCTCGAACTGGCTGATGGCGGCACGCTATATCTCGACGAGATCGCCGATATGCCGCTGTCCACCCAGGCGCGGATCCTGCGCGTGCTGACGGACCAGAGCTTTGTGCGCGTCGGCGGTACGCGCCAGATTGGGGTGGATGTCCGTGTTGTCTCCTCCACCACGCGTGACCTGACCGTCGAAATGGCGGAAAAGCGCTTCCGTGAGGACCTGTTCTACCGCCTCAATGTGGTGCCGGTGGTGCTGCCGGCCCTGTCCCAGCGGCGCGAGGATATTCCGGCGCTCGCCGAGCATTTCTTCACCCGCTATTCCAACGATCAGGGGCTCGTTCCGCCGGACATTTCCTCCGAAGCTATGGCGGCTCTTCAGGCCTACGACTGGCCCGGCAACGTGCGCCAACTCAGAAACGTGGTCGAGCGCACCATCATCATGACCCCGCGTGAGAAGCTCGGCACGGTTGAGCCCGACATGCTGCCGCCCGAAATCATCGGGGGACAGATCGGGCTTGCGAGCGACAGCCTTTCGGCGATCATGGGTGTGCCGCTGCGCGAGGCACGGGTCAGTTTCGAGCGGGAATATCTCGCGATCCAGATCCGGCGATTCTCTGGCAATATTTCCAAGACGGCGAGCTTCATAGGGATGGAACGCTCGGCTCTGCACCGTAAGCTGAAGCTCTTGGGCATGGCCGACCGACGCGATGACGACGAATAGGGTTCGATGATCCGGCCGTAATTTTGGTGGAAATCAGTCCTTGTCCAGCGGCGACCCAGTCGCCATTATGGAACGTGTAAGGCGCCGCACCTCGTTTTTTGCGGTGACCTGCTACCTGCGGACCGAAAATCGGCCGCCAAGAACAAAGGAGCCACGACAATGTCCAACGGGCGAACGCTCTCCCCCCGTCCGGTTGCACGTGCTGCCGCCTCCAATGAACCGCGTACCAGCGACGCCGGCAGCCCCCCTCAACGTCAGAGTGGCAATCTTCAGGACGCTTTCCTTAACCTGCTGCGCAAGAACAAGATTCCTGTCACCATGTTTCTGGTGAAAGGCGTGAAGCTGCAGGGGATCGTCACGTGGTTTGACAATTTTTCGATCCTGCTTCGCCGCGATGGCCAGTCGCAACTGGTCTATAAGCACGCGATCAGCACGATCATGCCAGGCCAATCGCTCGATCCGGCGCAGTTCGGGAGCCAGTCGGGCAGCCGCAAGCAGAAGCTGCTTCAGGACGTGTTCCTGAGCCGCGTTGCCGACGCTAACGTGCAGGTCACCATGTTCCTCGTGAACGGCGTGATGCTGCAAGGCCGGATCGCGGCCTATGACCTGTTCTGCATGTTGCTCGAACGCGACGGTGCAGTGCAGTTGGCTTACAAGCACGCGGTCTCGACAATCCAGCCCGCCAGCCCCGTCGATCTCAGTGTCGATGACGAGGATGGCGACGATTTCGGGGCAGACGACTGAGCTTCGATAGTGATCTCCAAGACGAAGTAACCCGCGGTGCGCGGGCTCTGGTGCTGTGCCCGGACATCCGGGCGCTGCGCTATGATCTCGATTCGTCCGAGCGCTTGGCCGAAGCCGAAGGGCTGGCGTTGGCGATCGGGGTGGTGATCGCGCATTCGGCAATTCTGCCGGTGCGCCAGATGCAGCCCAACACGCTGTTCGGGTCGGGTCAGGTCGAGAATATCGGCGTCTGGTGCGAGCAGCATGAAGCCGAGCTGGTGATCGTCGATGGCGCGCTGACCCCGATTCAGCAGCGCAACCTTGAAGACAAGCTGAAGCGCAAGGTGATCGACCGGACCGGCCTGATCCTTGAAATCTTCGGCGAGCGTGCGGCGACCGCCGAAGGTCGTTTGCAGGTCGAGCTGGCACATCTCGATTACCAGCAGAGCCGGCTTGTTAGAAGCTGGACCCACCTTGAACGTCAGCGCGGCGGCTTCGGCTTCCTCGGCGGCCCCGGCGAAACTCAGATCGAGGCGGACCGCCGGATGATCCGCGCGCGTATGGCGCGGCTCCGGCGCGAACTCGATCAGGTGAGGAAGACCCGCGCGCTCCACCGTGACCGCCGGGGAAGGGCGCCTTGGCCGGTGGTGGCGCTGGTGGGCTATACAAACGCCGGGAAATCCACCTTATTCAACCACTTGACTGGCGCTGAGGTGATGGCCGAGGATCTGCTCTTCGCGACGCTCGATCCAACGATGCGCGCGATCAGCTTGCCGGGGGTGGAAAAGGCGATCCTGTCGGACACGGTGGGCTTCATCTCGGACCTGCCGACCCAGCTCGTCGCCGCGTTTCGCGCCACATTGGAAGAGGTCACGGCCGCCGACGTAATCTGCCACGTGCGCGACATGGCGAACCCCAGCCACGCGGCGCAGAAAAAGCAGGTGCTGGATGTGCTGGCGGACCTTGATGTGGTCAATGCCGAGACGGGCACCAGCACAATTCCGATCCTCGAAATCTGGAACAAGGCTGACCTGTTAGACACTGACAGTCTTGCGGAATTGCGGGAGGCGGCTGAAGGGCAGGGGGCCGTGATCCTCTCCGCGGTGACGGGGCAGGGGGTGGACCAGCTCGAGGCTGAGTTGACCCGTATGCTGACGGGCACCGCGCGTGAGGTCAGCTTCATTCTGCCTGCCACAGACGGGCGGCGCATTGCGTGGCTGCACGCTCATGGGGACGTTTTGACCGAAGATGAGGTCGAAGACAGCGACGAGGGCCCGATGCGCAGGTTGACCGTCCGGCTCAATCCCAAGGAACTGGGGCAGTTTGCCGCGCTTTCCTGAGCGCTTACTCGCCTTTCTTGACCGACTGCCAGAGCTCCTCCTGGGCTTCGAGTGACAGCGACGGGAAGTCCGACCCAGCCAGCGCTTCCATGCCCCTGAAGCGACGTTCGAACTTGGCATTGGCTGCACGCAGGGCGTCTTCGGCGCTTATGCCATGAGCGCGGACGAAATTCACCGCCGCGAACAGCAGATCGCCTGCTTCTTCGACCTTCTGTTCGTCTGAGGATGCGGTTTTGAGTTCTTCGATTTCCTCGGCAATCTTGGCCTCAGAACCTGACGGATCAGGCCAGTCAAACCCGGTGCGAGCGGCGCGCTTCTGGAGCTTCTCGGCGCGCATCAAGGCTGGCAGCGCTTGCGCCACGCCGTCCAAGGCGCTCGCAACGCCCTTGGCTTCGCGTTCCTTGGCCTTGAGATCTTCCCAGCGGACTTCGTCCATTGTGCCGCCGGCGCTGGCGAAGATGTGTGGATGGCGGGCCTCCATCTTGGTGCTGATGGCGTTGGCAACATCGGTGAAGGCGAAGTGGCCAGCTTCTTCGGCCATGCGGGCGTGGAACACGACCTGAAGGAGCAGGTCGCCAAGCTCGTCACGCAGGTCGGCCATGTCATCGCGCAGGATAGCGTCGGCGACCTCGTAGGCTTCCTCGATCGTGTAAGGCGCGATGCTGGCGAAGTTCTGCGCGAGGTCCCATTCGCAGCCGCGCTCCGGATCACGCAACCGGGCCATGATGGCGAGAAGACGGTCGATAGGGGACTGGTTCGGGGTCTCGATCATGCCGGTCCTTGTCTCTGCAATTTAGACAAGACACTATTTCCGCTAGATAGAGATGTCACTGCCT